>OQVU01000045.1_pt1 | contig 33398 bp, 12 predicted proteins | sample 1691611 | NCBI WGS metagenome assembly OQVU01 (sample SAMN03418272, study PRJEB22391) | human gut metagenome | biome: human-gut; feature: organic feature; material: feces | host: Homo sapiens | place: Tanzania | collected 2013-01
TCCGTAACTGACGCTGAGGCACGAAAGCGTGGGGATAGAACAGGATTAGATACCCAAGTCCCGAAGAATTTGTCGGGGATGTCGACGGTTGCGGATTTTGTGAAGTCAACGTCATAACCTTCCACTTGATAGAGATTGAACGTTTTTGCGTCTACGTCGTAAACGAAGAAAGTTTCTTTGCCGTCGAGAGTGAATGCAAATTGACTGTTTGCGGTGTCGTATTCGGCGTTTATCGTTTTGAAATCTCCGTCGCCGATTTTGATTTGCAACTTGCCGTCTTTGTCAACGATAGCGGTTATTGCGGTTGTGCCGTCAACGCCTTCCCAAGTGCCGATAATCTCTTCGGGTACTTTGGTCGGAACTTTCTTGTAGAGATTGATTGTCGTGCCGCCGTTGCTGTACATAATCATGCTCGGATTGCCGTATGCGTTGTAGAAGAACAAGATGTAGGTCGTGTAACCGTCACCTTCGAATTCCACTTCGTAGCCGTAGGTTTGATTGTATTTGACGGGGTAGAACTTGTCGTTTATCTTGAGTGTTGTCTCGGTGAACACGACGGTGTAGTGGTATTCGGTGATTTCGGGGTCGGATTCCCAAGTTCCGATATAGTTCTTGTTGAGAGATTCGACGCGGTTGAGTTTGTCGCCGTTGCCGATTTGCAAAACGTCTTTATTGACTGAACCTGCGACCGAATAGAATGCCACTCTGTATTCGGTATCGGTGCCGTACGTGCCGACGAATCCGTCCGCTTCACTGTACGACGCGGGAACGAACTCAACGCCGTTGATGGTTATCGTCGAGAACGTGATGACGACCTTGTATCTCTCGTCGTCGGTCATATACATACCGACGTATTCTTCGGGGATTTCTATGCCGACGGATTCGCCCGTGTCGAGAAGAGTGAATTTGACGTATTCGTTGTTTGCGAACTTAATCATTGCGGACACGAATTTGCCGTCTTTGTCTTCGGCTGCGTCGAGCAGATAAAGGGTGTCGTCTCCGAGTTTTATCGTTGCGCCTTCGTTTTCGGTGTAGGAGATGAGTTCACATTCAACGTCATTGACCCACACTGCGTGAGACTGCACGCGCACCTTGTAGTGCAAGTCTTCCTTTTCGTCGTTGATTTCCCATACGCCGACGAATTTTTTGTCGACAGTCACGACGCCCGTGTCAACCGCGTCGAGAGTGACGTTGACGGAGTAGTCGTCGCTGGTGATGAGAATTTGCTTTGAACTGAACTTCATTATGCTGACGACCTTTCCCTTCCACGTGCCGATGAAATATGCAGGTTCGGTTTCGGTTGCGGAAATGTATTGTGAAATCGCGATTTTTTCACCGTTGTAGGTGAAGCCGGATTTGTCAACCGTAAGAAAGTTGCCCATATTGTCCTTGTATTGACCGATGAAGTCGTCAAGGACGCTCTTCTTGCTTGCGTTGTCAAAGTCGAGGCCGAGATCTTCTTTCGCGTCGAAAGCGGTGACGAAGTCAAACGTCAAAGTCACGGTTTCTTCGATGCCGTAGGTCTTGTAGGTGAAAACCACCTGATCGAGTGCGCCGTCTTTGAGAATGAGAGTAAGATCGGTTGCGTATGCGTAATATGCTTGCTCGTTGCCGATTGCAAAGTAGGGCGCAATGAGTTGTGCCATACTGTCCTGATGAAGCGTGTATTTGTTTTCGTCGACTTTTTTGAAGAGCGCAACGTCAAAGCCGAGAAAACTCGGTTGATAATACTTGATTGACTCAACGTTGACGGGGTCGCGCAAAACGACTTGATTTGAAGACTTGAGATAGTCGAAAGGATAAACGTAATTGTCGAGTGCGACGTATCCGTGTTCTTCGTCTTTGTATGAGTCGTAAATCATCTGCTCGTTTACGTACACTTTGTAGTCGGTATCGCCGTATCCGGGACGAGTTTCGCCGCCGTCGGGTTCAACGTAGCCGACTTCGTGTCCTTGGTGGCGCACGGTGTACGCCGCCTTTTCGGAAGCGGTCGTGAGTGCGGCAAGAAGTGCGTCGTGGTCGGCGGTGTGCGGATAGGGCTTAGTGTAGAGCGTGTCAACGCTTGCCGTGCCGTGTTCGCTCAAATCGAAATCATAAGTGGAAACGTAGGTTTCGGATGCGGCAGACGGTTGAATCCGCTCGGTGACGATGTGAAGTTTGACGGCAAAGCCGTTTTCGACGACGACTTTGAAAGACGAGATGCTTTCCGTCCAGCCCGAAAGTGCGCTTGCGGCGCTTTTTGCTTTTGCGGCGTTGTAGAGAATGTATTCGGTGTCGCTCACTTTCTCGAAGTCGCTTGCGGAGAGCAAATCAAACGGGTTGTAATACTCTTCGAATAGATTGTCCGAAGTGTGTTCGGCAATAGTGTTGTTTGCCGTGTGTTTAATTACGGTGATATTGCGGTTGCTTTTTCCGAATACGGACTCGAAATAGACCTTTCCGGTTTCGGAGTCGGATTCGACTTGTGAAATTTGTTTGTCACCGAACACGGTTTCGAGATTGTGAATGAAATCGTAGTTGTCGTCATCGGCGTCGTAGACGTAATGACCTTTGACTTTCAATCTGCCTTGTAAGGTCGAAAACACGCCGTCTTCCATGCGCGGTACGAAGTTTATCTTGACCGTGGTGTCGATTTTGAGCGTAAGCGAGAGTGAGCCGTCATAGGACGGTTCGGTCTCTACGTCGTTTACGACGTAATTTTTAAGAGCGTAGCCGTCTTTTGCCGTTGCGGTTATCGTAACGTCGGTGTTTGGCGCAAAGAGAACGCCGTCAGGATTCATCGTATACGTTCCTTTTTCACTGTCTGCGGACACATTGAGACGAACGTCGTCGGACTGTACGAAAACGACGTTTATCGTCGTGTTGCCTTCGACGGTGAAGGGATAGCGACCTTCGTTGTCGGCAGTGAGCGTCGTTCCGTTTGCGGTTACGCTTTCAACCGTCAGTTTACTGCCCGGGGCAACAAGTGCGTAAACGTAAGCGGTTTCGCCTTTCTGATAGCCTTTTGCTTCTTTCGGGGCAGAGACGTAGGCTTTCACTGCAGGATTATCCGTCAGATTGCTTGTCACGCTCACCGAATAATATTCAGGCTCGTCGCATGCGCTCAGTCCCAATGCGAGAGCGAGCACGAGCACGAGTGCGATAACTATTCCTTTGAGTCCTTTGTTCATATATAACTCCTTTTACGGCTTATATTTATTTTGAGATAGAAATAATCATAACATCGCGCGTGTGTTTTGTAAACTCAAACGAAGCAAAATTTTGAGTTTTAACCGAGAAAAAACGCGAAAAACGATGCGTTACGAATAAATGTATAAAATAATGTATATTCGGTATAATTATGCAAAAATTTAATGGTTCATACAACGTCGTGTAAATCTAGTGCTTCGAGATATTGATACACATGTGTGGAAAATCAACGAAACGTGTATTTTTTATTACTTTTTTAATGTTCCTTAAAAAATGAAAATTTTGTCAAAAAGACGTTCAATGAAAAATTAGATTGCCGAAAAACGCTATATACCGCAGTTAAAATACGTATTTAGAATATCGAAAACTATAAATTTTGTCGAAAAATGTTGATTTTTGCAAATCCGATACGGTCTTTTAAATTTTCTTGCAAAAACCGCAAATAAAAATTTTTATGCAAAAAGTTGCGATTGTGACGAAGAAAACTGTTGCTTTTTCGGATATCCTTTGGTACAATTTATCCTTGTATTATATAAATGCGCATATATGCGTGGAGAATTTAATGGACAAAAGAACGACAAAAACTACACACTATTCACTTGTGGCGTTGATATGCGTCCTTATCGTCACGTTTGCTCTCGGAATGGGCGGAGTTGCCGCCGCGGGACAAAACTCGACGAACTCTGACGTCGTTTCCGGCTTTACGAAAGTCGGCAATTTCGACATGGAGACGCTGCGCCGACAATACTTCAATCAAACGGCCGTTCAGGAAACGACCGCTTCATACAGCGGAAAACGCTGGGTTATAGTTGAACTCGAAGGCGATTCTCTTTTCACTTCTTACGAAAATAAGGGCTATGCATACGGCGATTTTGCCACGTATTGCAACAGCGTCGAAGCGCAACTGCTCAAATCGAACATCGAAGCGTCTCATCGAGATTTTCTCGCAACGCTCGACGACAATCGCTTCGACTATTCTTACAAATACTCCTACTCGACGCTCAACAACGGCGTTGCGCTCAAAGTCGACGCGGACACGTTCAACGAGATAAAGAAACTCGACGGCGTCAAGAACGTTTACTATTCGGAGTCTTATTCCGTTCCGAAGGTTGCGGTGAGCAACAACGCAAATGTGTACACCACGGGCATTTACGATTCGTCCAATCTCAAATACAAGGGCGAAGGTATGACGGTTGCAATTCTCGACACGGGACTTGACTATTCGCACGAAGCGTTTGCAACCATGCCGACGAATCCCGCATGGAGCAAGGAAGACGTCGCGGCAAAGATGGCGGCAAGCACCAGATTCAACGCACAAGCCACCGTCGACGACGTGTATTACAATGCAAAAGTTCCTTACGCATACGACTATGCGGACGACGATTCCGACGTTTATCCGTCATATTCCACGCACGGCACTCACGTTGCGGGTATCGTCGCAGGTAAATCCGATTACGTCGTCAACAAAGAAACGAGCGAAACGTTCGTGGGCGTCGCTCCCGAAGCGCAACTCGTTATATGCAAAGTTTTCACCGACAATCTCGACAGCGATTCTTTGGGCGGTGCGGACACGATAGACATTATAGCGGCGGTCAGCGACTGCGTCGAACTCGGCGTTGACGTCATCAACATGAGTCTCGGCTCAAGCGCGGGCTTCTCCGACGAGAAGAGCGACGAACTCATCAACGAAGTTTACAACAGAGTTAGGGCGGCAGGCATCAGCCTTGTGGTTGCGGCGAGCAACGATTATTCTTCGGGCTTCGGCGGCGGCAACGGCACGAACCTTGCAAGCAACCCCGACAGCGGCACGGTCGGATCTCCGTCCACTTACGGCGCCGCGCTTTCGGTTGCTTCTATCAACGGACAAAAGGCGACTTTCGTTCAGGCAAACGAAGATGAAAACCAAGTCGCGTTCATCACCGAGTCTTCGGACGCAAACGGCAACGAATACGACTTCGTGGACAGACTTTATACGATTGCGGGCAAGAGCAAAGGTCAGACGCTCAACTACAAATACGTCGTCGTTGGTGGCGTGGGCAGAGCGACCAACTACACTGCAAAAATCAGAAGAGAACTTCAGGACAAAGCAGGTTATGACGGAACGATTGCTCTCATCAAGCGCGGTGACAATACGTTCGCAGAAAAAGTGCAAAACGCAATGGACAACGGCGCGGACGCAGTCATCATCTACAACAACTTGTCGGGCACGATAAGAATGTCTCTCGGCGACGTCAACGATCCCGTGCCGACTTGCTCGATTCCTATGGACGCAGGCAAAGTGTTTGTCGAAAAGGCAAATAAGGGCGTCGGTTCTATTCAAATCAATTCGGAATACAAAGCCGGTCCGTTCATGTCCGACTTCTCGAGCTGGGGCCCGACTCCCGATTTGCAACTCAAGCCCGAAATCACCGCTCACGGCGGAGAAATCACCAGTGCGGTTCCGGGCGGATACGACGTGTACAGCGGCACGAGTATGGCTGCTCCGAACATGGCGGGTGCGGTTGCACTTTTAAGACAGTATCTCAAAACCGCAAATCCCACACTCACGGGCGTTGAACTCAACGCGAGAGTAAACCAAGTGCTTATGAGCACCGCAACGATTGCTCTCAACGACGAAGGCAATCCGTACTCTCCGAGAAAGCAGGGCGCGGGACTTGCAGGCATTGCGGACGCAATAAACGCGGAAAGTTTCATCACGGTCAAGGATAAGGACGGCAACGTTCGCGACAAAACCAAAATCGAACTTTACGACGACAAAACGAAGACGGGTGTCTACGAATTCGAATTTACCATAAACAACATTTCGGGCAGAGTGGAAGAATACGATCCCACCGTGTACGTGATGACGGAAACTCTTGCGTCGGACAACAAGACGGTTGCTGAAAAGGCGCACATGCTTTCAGACAGCACGATCGAGTATTTCGTGGACGACGCACGCCACACGGGGCACATCACCGTCGGCGCAAACATGACCACCACCGTCAAAGTGAGAATAACTCTTTCTCAAGCGGCGAGAGAATATCTCGACAAGAGTTTTGAAAACGGCATGTACGTTGAAGGTTTTGTGTCTTTGAAAGGCGTGGACGCAACGAAGGTCACGATAGGCTTGCCGTATCTCGCATTCTACGGCGACTGGAATGCCGCTCCGCTTTTCGACTATAGCACGTATGAACTTGCCGAAAGTCAAAAAGACACCAACGTGCCTGCGGAAGACAAACTCGTCGCGAGCGCTGCCGATACGAAAATCATCGGTATGTATTTCGACGACAAATACATTCTCCAACTCGGCGCATATTTGTACGAGATGGAAGACAGCGACGTGAAGATTTATCCCGAAAAGGAAAAAGCGGCGGTCTCTATGTTTGACAACAGGGGGCAAAGAACCATCTACGAAGTGTATATGGTTTACGCAGGACTTCTTCGCGGCGCGGCGTATATGAACGTCGAAATCAAAGACGCGGCAACGGGACAGGTTATCTACACCGAAAGACAGGAAAACGTCAGCAAGTCTTATGCGGCAGGCGGCTCGAACAGGGCGGCGGCAATAACGCTTGAAATCAAACCTTCAGAGTGGAACTTGCTCAACAACGGCACTTATTACGTCTCGCTGAAAGGCGAACTCGATTATCCGGGCGGAGAAAATCCGAAACGCAATTCGTTCGACTTCCAGTTCACCGTGGACTACGAAGCGCCGCAAATGCTCGACTATCGTATTAGATATGAATCTTATACGGAGAATAAGAAAACCAAATACCGTATTTATATGGACGTGGACGTCATCGACAACCAATTCGTTCAGGACGTCATGCCTTGCTACGTGAAGACGGAGAAAGGGCAAAACACGCTCACGCTTCTGACCGAGCACCCGATTCCCGTTTACGGCGGACAAGGTCAAAAGAGCACGGTGTCTTTCGACATCACGGACATTTACGAAGACTATATCAAGACCGGCAAGATGTACATTGCGGTTGAAGACTACGCAATGAACCAGTCAACGTACGTCATCAACGCGAAAGCAGGTCTCGATTATCCCGAATCGGTGACCATCGGCGACCCGGACGGCAGACTCGTCGACACCGAAGCGGAAAGCGAATATCCGATTTACGAACTCGAAATCAAGCAAAACGAATTGTTCTCACCGACAATTACGACTCTTCCCGACGCGTCTATGTCGCAAACTCTTTCCTGGTACGTGGCAAAGGGAAGCAGCGTGGTTGCGGTCAACAACGAAGAAATCTTCGGCTTGGCACAAGGCAAGGCTACGATTTATCTCAAAGACGGTGAAGACGAAGACAGCGTCACGTACGCAAGAGTGGACGTCATCGTCACGGAAGAAAGACTTGCAGAACCCGTTGCGGACAAAATCGTGTTCCCGACGGTGCTAAACGGCAAAGGATATGCGGTCAACGCCGACAAAGAAGACCTTGACCTTAACCCGGGACAAACGTTGCAAATCGTTGCAAGCATGTCTCCGTGGTATATACAGAACGTTGAGTTTACGTGGTCTTCGACAAACCCGGCAGTCGTTGAAATAGACAATCTCGGCAACGTGACGGCAAAGGCGAAAGGCACTGCGTATATCGAAGCGAAAGCAAGCGGAACGCGCCTTAGCAAGAAACTCAAAATCGTTGTCGGCGACTATTACAGAATTCTCAACTACACGTTGTACGACTATTACGGCGGCGAAGAGTGCGTGATACCCGAAGACAAGAACGTCATGTATATCGACGAAGAATGCTTCTGGTACAACACCAACCTTAAGAGAGTGGTGCTTCCGTCAACGCTTACGGAAATTCCGAAGACGGCGTTCAAGGGCTGCACTAATCTTGAAGAAGTGGTCATTCCGAGCCAGTGCATAGTCGTCGGCGAAAGCGCGTTTGAAGGTTGCACGAAACTTAAAACGGTCAAGTTCGGAATGTTTACGGACAGAGACCACAACGTGTCGGATACCTATCACGGAGCGATAACTTTGGGACGCAATGCGTTTGCGAAATGCACTTCGCTCACGACGATAGAGAATCCGCAACGTATCACCACGGCGGGCGACGGAGCGTTCTCGGGATGCACAGCACTTGAAAGCATCGATATTTCCGAACTCAGAGTGACGGGCAGCGACGTGTTTGCAAACTGCACGAAACTTGCAAGCGTCACGACGTCAAAGTATACGGATATCGGAACGAATATGTTTGCAGGTTGCACCGCGCTCAGAAGTTTCGTCTTCAAAGGCTCTTATCTCAAAGAAGGCGCGTTCAACGGTTGCTCGGGACTTACGAGTTTCACGTTTGAACCCGAAGACGAATTCCTTGGCATCGGAAACTACGCTCTTGCGGGAGTGAAGATTCAAAAAATCACTCTTCCCGACGGAACGTATTCGATAGGCGAAAGCGCGTTTGAAGGTTGCTCGAATCTGAGAGAAGCGGTCCTTAGCGCAAACACGACGCTTATCGGCGGAAAATCCACTCCGTTTGCGAACTGCGAGAAATTCGGTAAGTTCTCCATAAACGGAGACAACGCAAATTACAGCGTCGGAGACGGCTCGACCGTGAAAGACGCAGGAGTACTTTACAACAAGAACAAGACGCAAATCGTCAGCGTTCCGACGGCAAAGACGGAGTTTGAATTGCTCCCGAGCGTCGTCGGTATAGCGGACGGAGCGTTTGCAGGCTGCAAGGCAATCACGACGCTTGACCTTTCGGGCGTTTCCGAAATCGGCAAATACGCATTTGCGGGCAGCACTGTCAAATCGGTGACGTTCGGCAGCGTCAACGCACTTCCCGAAGGAGTGTTTGCAAACTGCACGAAACTTACCGACGTCAACGGAGTCGGCGGAGTGCTTTCGGTGGGCGCGTATGCGTTCAAGGGCACGACGGCTTTGAGAAGCGTAATTCTTGCAAGCGCGACTTCGATAGGCGATTACGCATTCCAAAACAGCGGAGCGACGGAAGTCGTCGCAACAAACGTCGAGAGCATAGGAAACAATGCGTTTGCATCTTCCAAACTCACGGCGGCGAACTTTGAAAAAGCAACTTCAATCGGCGACAGAGCGTTTGCGGTGTGCAACAATCTCACGAGCGCGAAATTCGGCGGCGTGAGCAAGATGGGCAAAGAAGTCTTCGTCTCGTCTTTGGCACTTACAAACGTAACGTTCGGTCAAGGCACGAAGGTTGTAGGCGCATACGCGTTCTATTCTTCGAGCGCGCGCGCAAACCTTATAAACGTCGTTCTCCCCGACGGAATAGAAAACGTCGGCGAGTTTGCGTTCTACAACTGCACGGGACTTTCGACGGTCAACGTCACGGGAGCAAAGACGATAGGCAACTATGCGTTCTACAACTGCTCGTCTCTTGCAAACGCAACGCTCGGCACGGTGGAAACGATTGGCAAAGGCGCGTTTGCAAACACGGCACTCACGAGTGCAGACCTTACGAGCGCGGTTGAAATAGACGCATATGCGTTTATGAGCACGCCGCTTGCAAGCGTCAACTTCGGTGCGGCGCAATTCATCGGCGACTATGCCTTTGCAAACACCGCTCTCACGACCGTTACGCTTCCTGCGACGTTCAACAAGGCGACTTACAAATACACCTGGACGATTTACGACGAAAAGGGCAGAGTGGAAAAGGTCAAGACGCGCAATATCCCGAGTTTCGGCGCAGGCGCATTCTCGTCAATCAAGACTCTCACGTCAATCAACGTTGCGGGCGACGGTGAAATCGTGTCCATTGACGGCATTCTTTACGCTGTCAAACCCGACGGTTACGAATTGTTGCAATATCCTGCAGGCAAGAGCGAAAAGTCGTTCAGAACCATAGACGGCACGGTGGCAATCGGCGACAGTGCGTTCGAAGGCGTTGAAGAACTCGAAAACATCGAACTCGTCTACACGGTCGGCACGATAGGCAGTTACGCGTTCTATTCCAGTTCGGTGAAGAACTACACGTTCAACAGCGTGGAAGCTCCGACTTTGATTGCAAAATACGTCGATACCACGGGTATGAGTTCGAACGACATCGTGTATTTGCTCTTTGCGCAAAGCACGACGAGCACGACTACGATAGGAAGCACGATATACTACGCAAACTTCCTTGACTACGTGTCGAAGCGCATTTACAGAGACTACTTCAACAAGGATTTCTACGATGCGCCAGACTTCAAGTTGACGATGACCATTCCGAAGAACGGAAAGGGTTACGACACAAACGTGTGGACGGAATTCTTCAGCACGATCAACAAGACGAGCACGATACTTCCCGACGAGACGACGCATGCGGCAATCGACGCAATCGACAAAATCGAATCCGTCATGACGAACGATGAAATCGCGGCGGCAAGCAGCATCGAAGCACTCCAAGCGGTCGCAAAAGCGGCGCAAGACGCAAGAAAAGCGTACAACGCAATCAACGACAAGGAACAAATCGCGCTCATCGGCGAACAAGAACAAAAACTTCTTGCTGCTGAAAAGGCGATTAGAAACGCAAAGGCAAGACTCGGTCAACCCGTTGCGCTCGTAGAAGTGAAGATTGCGACGATCCCCGACAAGATCAGATACGTTGAAGGCGAAGCGTTTGACCCGACGGGTATGGTTGTAAAAGCCATATTTGCAGACGACAGCGAAATCGTTGTCACGGACTATACGCTTGACAAGACGACGTTTGCTCTCGGAGACGAAAAAGTGGTCGTGACTTACGTTTACGAAGGACAAACCTACAACGTAGACTTGCTTGTCAACGTTGAGTCAAAACCCGTGGTTCCCACTCCCGACACTCCGAGCGATGGCAACAACAATGCGGCAGGCGGCAACAAAGCGGCAATCATCGCAGTGAGCGTGGTCGTTCCCGTCGTTGTGATTGCAGGCGTCGTTGCGGCAGTGCTCATAGTTCTCAAAAAGAAGAAATCGGCAACTAAAGTCGAAGAGAACGAAAAGAAGGACGACTCGGACGAAAACTCCGACGAAGAATAACAAAAAACACTCTCTCGTCCGTGCATTAGACGTGCGGACGAGAGAGAACAAATAAGGATATATATTATTATCCTAAAAACGAGTATAAAAATGAAAACAAAAAGAAGTTTACTGTTGGTTTGCGCACTTGTTGTATTGACGCTTTGCGTCGTGCTTTCTGCGTGCAACACTTCGCAAGCCAAACCCAACTACGACTATCTCGTCACGTTCGACTACAACGTCGGCACGCTCGACGCAAACTGTCAGACGCAATATCTCGGCGTGAAGGCGAATTCGCTTGTGGGGCTCAAACCCGGTTCGCGTGAAGATTTCAAGCAATACGAAGCGTCGGGATACTATCTCGAAGGTTGGTATCTTCCCGAAAAAGACTCCGACGGCAACGTTGTCGTTGACGAAACCACGCAAATGGTCAAGCTGGCAACGAAGTGGAATTTCGAAACGATGCGCGTCAACGCCGACATTACGTTGTATGCAAGATTGCTCCGCGTTCCCACGATGATTTTCGTCGATAGAGAGACCGGTGAAGAAGTCAAGAGAGAAACCGGCACTCCCGAAACGAGAAAGGAAAGGCCGTCAAGCGTCGTCGCACCCACCAAAGACGGCTATACGCTTTACGAATACTACCAAAATGAGACGGGAGACGAAACGTTTGCATGGCCTTACGTGTTCGGCACGGAAGACGTGACCGTTTACGTCAAGTTTATCGAAGGTTCTTGGTATATCGCAAAGACGGAAGATCAGTTCTTGGCAGGATTGAGTTCAAACGAAAACATTTATCTCGATTGCGATCTCGATTTCACAGGCAAGACGTGGAGATATGCGGGCTTCAACGGTACGATAAACGGCAACGGACATACGATAAAGGGTATCACCGTTACGAGAAACTGCAATAAGTACACGCTCGGCGCAGGTATCTTCGGCACGCTCGGTGCAAAAGCGAACATATACGACCTTGTCATAGAAGACGCCACCGTCAATTTCAACGTGAAACTCGACAACGGCGAATTCGTCGGCGGATTCTTCGCATACGAAGCGAGAGAAGGCGCACAAATCAGCAACGTGAGAATCTTAAACGGAACGCTCAATTGCGATTTCGGTTCAAACAAGACGTCAACTGCGTACGAATGGATTGCAAAAGACGCGTCAACGACGACGAACTGCGACTATTCGGGCGTTACGATAGTGGGAGCAGGAAACTGACTTTCAAAATAAGATCAACCAAATACGAAAAAAAACATTTACTTTCATATAAGGAGACAACATGAAAAACGCAAAGAAAATCACGACAATCGTTCTCATTGCGGCAATGATTATCGTCATGACGGCATCTCTTGCAGCATGCGATAAGAAAGGTCAGAGTTACGATCCCGAAACTCGTCCGTTTGCAATGAGCATCTCAACTCCGGACGGCGTTTTCAACCCATTTTTCTCAACGTCGGCATACGACTCTTCAATCGTCGGCATGACCCAAATCGGCATGCTCAGCACCGATTCCAAGGGCAACATCACATTTGGTGACAACGAGCCGACCGTGACAAAGGACTACACCGTTTCGGAAAGCGAAGAAGGCGGAAAGAAATACACCACTTACGAATTCCTTATCAAGAACGGCATCAAGTTCTCAGACGGACACGATTTGACGATCAAGGACGTATTGTTCAACCTTTACACCTATCTCGATCCGTCTTACACGGGTTCTGCAACCATTTATTCAACGGATATCGTCGGTCTTAAGAGTTATCGTCAACAACAACTTACAACGAGCGACTCCACCGCGTTTGAAGAACAATTCGTTTCCGACGCAAACGTACGTATCGACGACCTTATCGATTACGTAACGTTCAAATACACCGGAACGAAGCCTGATGATCGTCCTTCCGACCGTTGGAGCGACGAAGAAAAGGCTCAACTCGAAAAAGACTTCAAGTACGTTGCCGAGACTTTCCAAAAAGAACTCACGACGGACTGGAACAACATGGATATCGAAACCTACAAAAAAGACTATGAATTCACCGACGCATGGCAAGTGTTTATGCTCAACGACGGCGGTATGAATGAACTTTTGCTCGAAGATCCTGCAAGACCCGGTCACAAATACAAAGACGAAAACGGCAACTACAAACTCGACAAAGCGGCTGCAGACGAATTCTACAACGACTCAATTTTGCCTTACGTTGAAGAAAACAGCGGTATGAGCAAAGACGACGCAATCAAAGAATACTGCATCAGCAGCGTTTTCACCGCATATTTCAAGACGACTGCGAACGGACAACTCGATATCACGAAAACTTCCGCAAGCAACTTTGAAACTATCGTCAAGTATTGGCAAACCGCATCTACGGTGCTCGATCAGTTCACCGCAGAAGCAAAGAGCAACTATTTCAAGGGCAGCACGAAGGTCGTGCCGAACATCAGCGGTATCACCACTCACAAAGTGACCAACTTCAACGGCAAGTCTCTCGGTGAAGAATACGACGTGCTCTCCATCAAAATCAACGACGTAGACCCGAAGGCAATCTACAACTTTGCATTCACCGTTGCTCCGATGCACTATTATTCGGGCACGTGGCACGGCAAAGATTACGTTGCGGCTTTCAACGGGACGACGGAATTCGGTCTCGAATTCGGTGAAATCACCTTCATGAACGAAGTCATCAACGCATCCAACAAGGTTGGTCTCCCCGTCGGTGCAGGCACTTACAAAGCGTCCAACGCAAACGGCAGTGGCAACGTCACCAGCGATACGTTCTTCAACAACAACATGGTTTACTACGAGCGCAACCCCTATTTCGAGACGCTCGGCAGCGGAATCAGCAACGCAAAGATCAAATACGTCCGTTACAAGGTCGTTGAAAGCGATCAGATCATCAACGCATTGACCAACGGCGATATCGACTTCGGTGAACCCAGCGCAACGCAACCCAACATCAAGGCGGTCAACGACGCAGGTCTCGGACACGTCGAAATCGCAACAAGCGGTTACGGTTACGTGGGTATCAACCCGAGATTCGTTCCTGACATCAACGTCAGAAGAGCAATCATCAAAGCGATGAAGACTTCTTTGATCACCGACAACTATTATCAGGGCGGTCTTGCAGAAATCATTTATCGTCCTATGTCGAAGACCAACTGGGCATATCCGAAGGACGCAACCATTTATACAAAGGGCAGTCTTACCTACGCATACGACAGCACGGGACAAGAAATCAAACGACTTGTCGAAGACGCAGGCTACGTGTTCAACGGCACTTGCTATGAAAAGAACATCGATGGTTTCGGTGTTGACAAACTCAACTACAAACTCACCATCGCAGGCGGTTCTACCGATCACCCGGCATACGCAATGTTCCTTAATGCGGCAAAGATTCTCAACAGCGTTGGATTCGATGTCAAAGTTGTGACTTCGCAAACCGCACTCAGCGACTTGTCCGCAGGTAAACTCGCAATCTGGGCGGCAGCGTGGTCTTCCACGATCGACCCTGATATGTATCAGGTCTATCACATGGATTCGCAAGCAAGTTCCACGAGCAACTGGGGCTATAAGCAAATCAAAGCAGGCAAGAACACCGAAGCGTACGCAGAAGAGTATCAAATCATCACCGATCTTTCCGCTCTCATCGACCAAGGACGTGCAACGACCAACCAAAACGAGAGAAAGGGCATCTATGCTCAGGCACTCGACAAGATCATGGAATTTGCAGTCGAAATGCCGACTTATCAGAGAAACGATATGTCCGCATACAACAAGAACGTGCTTGACGAAAGCACCATGACTCCCGCAAGCGAACGCTCTCCGTACAACGGATTGCTTTCAAGACTTTGGGAATTGAACTACAGATAAAATCTGAAACCGCACCTATCGGTGCAAAGAACAAACTCAACCAAACCGATACCGTCGGGCGTGAAAACGCCTGACGGAAAGACAGGAAACAGTTTATATGGATACGTTAAAATACATAGTCAAAAGACTGCTTCTGTCGGTGGTGATCCTATTTGGTGTGTCTGTCATCATATACTCGCTCGCGCGTATGATGCCGACCGATTACGTCGACAATCAATACTCGTCGGCGGTGCAACAGGGCACGATGAAACAGGAAGACGTCGACCGAATCAAAGAATTGTACGGTCTTGCCATGCCCGATGCGTATTTGCATCTCACGGTTGGCGACAACAGCAAATTTGCAGGCGAAACGTTCACCAAAAACACCAAAGAAGTCACTTACGACGAAGATATATCTCTCGGTATCAAGAGTTACAACTCCTGGTACGAAGGTTCTTTTGACGGCAGCAAAAACACCCGCGTTATAATCAAGGCGGACACCGACGAAGACGGCAAGTATCTCAACACCGGCAAGTTCAGCATCTGCAAGGTTACAAGCCGCGGCGCAAAGGCGGACGAGAAGACAGGCTCAGAAGAGACCACCGACGATTCCATGATTACGCTTGACGAAATCATCACACCCGTCGAAAGCGGCACTTACGTTGTCAACGAAACCGAGGGTATGGACAATCGCACCATTCGCAATATGACTTTTACGCTTTCAAGCGGCGAAGTCGTGACGGTGAATATGTCCTACAAGGTGGCGACGGGCGGAGACAAGTTCGTTGCAATCATCAAGGGATATTTCAACTGGCTCGGCAACCTTCTCAAAGGCGACCTCGGAATGTCCTTCAAGTATAAGAGACCGGTTTCGGACGTCATCGTTCAAAATATGGGCATTTCCTTTGCGATTGCATTCATCGCAACGATTTTGCAATTCGTAATCGCAATTCCGCTCGGCATCAAGGCGGCAACTCATCAATACGGCTTCGTGGACTATTCGGTCACCGTGCTTGCGATGATGGGTATAAGCCTTCCCACGTTCTTCCTTGCCGCTCTTGCAATTCGCGTGTTTGCGGTGCAACTCGGCTGGTTCGAAGTGGGTGGCATTGCGTCTGCTTCATTGCCTATGGACGCGTCTTGGATAGTGCGACTCGGAGATACGCTGTGGCACATGGTGTTGCCTATGGCGGTTCTCGTCATCCTTTCAATCGGCTCGCTTATGCGTTACACCCGTACGAACACACTCGAAGCACTCAACGCGGACTACGTGCGCACGGCAAGAGCGAAAGGCCTCAGCGAGAAAAAGGTCATATACAAACACGTATTCAGAAACACTATGATTCCGCTCGTCACTATGATGGCAGGCATTTTGCCGAGTCTGTTCGGCGGAGCAATGATAACGGAAACCGTGTTCAGTATCCCCGGTATCGGTAAACTTGCATACGACGCACTCGTGGTGGCGGATATACCGTTTATCATGGGCTACAACATGTTTATCGCAATACTGACGGTCATAGGAACGTTGTTCAGCGACCTGATGTACGCAATAGTCGACCCGCGTGTCAAGATAGGAAAGTAGGGGGTAAGTATGGACGAAATAAAAGACGAAATAATCGTCGGCAATCCGACGGAAACCCTGCTTGACGAACAAAACGATGTCGTGAACGCAATCGGAAACGATGCGGACACGCAAAACGTCGAGAACGTCGAAAACGACGCGTTGACAACGCAGGAAGTTAACAAAGAAAACGAAGAAAACGTCGAAGCCGCACAAAATGCGGACGACGAAGAAGAAAGCGTGGAAGAGATAACTTCGAGAACGCTCAGCCCCGGAAGAATCGTTCTGAAAAGATTTTTCAGATCCAAACTTTCGATAACGGGACTCGTGATGCTCGTCATTTTGTTCGCGTTTTCATTCCTTGGACCGCTCTTTTCCAATCTCCCGTTCATCTGGGGTGAAAGAGAAGCGGACGACAGCAAAAAGGTCAAAGAGACGTATTACACCGAAGTGTCCGCGCCCGACTACGGCGAAGACACCGTGTATATCGTCACTTATTCCGAACCGACCAACTATCTCAAACCGTCCAAAGACCACTTGCTCGGCACCGACGACAAGGGCTTTGACGTGTTCTCCCGTCTTATGTACGGCGGAAGAGTGTCTCTCACGGTGGGCTTCGTCGTCATTATCCTTGAAACGATAATCGGCGTGTTCCTTGGCGGCTTGGCAGGTTATTTCGGAAAGTGGGTGGATCAGATCATAATGCGTATAGTCGATATTTTCAACTGCGTGCCGACTATGCCTATGCTTATGATCGTCGGCGTCGCGCTCGACGCACAAGACGTAACCGGCCCGGCGAAACTCTACATATTGATGGCCATGATGACCTTGTTCGGCTGGGCAGGCACGGCAAGACTCGTCAGGGGACAAATTTTGTCTCTGAGAGAGCAAGACTTTATGTTGAGTGCAGAAGCAAGCGGTCTTCCCGCAAGCAGAAAGATATTCAAGCATCTTATCCCCAACGTTATGCCGCAACTCATCGTTTCCATGACGCTCGGCCTTGGCGGAATCATTCTCACGGAAGCGACGCTCGGCTATCTCGGCATCGGCCTTCCCGCAGAATACGCAACTTGGGGTAATATGATAAACGCCGCCGCAAACAACACTGCACTCCGTCTGTATCCGAATCTTTGGATTTCACCGGGTATTTGCATAGTGCTTGCGGTACTCGCGTTCAACTTTGTCGGCGACGGCTTGCGTGACGCGTTCGACCCGAAGGCAAGGAGATAATGTTATGTTTGAAAAGAAAGACAAATCAACAGATAAGAACAAGCATTATATAACCGCCAAAGAGTCTCGCAACATCGCAAAGCAAAATATACGCACGATAAAGCAACTCAAAAAGAAAAGAGCGGCATACACCAAAGACGACTACATCACCGAGATGAAAGACGAAAGAAACGTTGTGGAATTCGACGATTTGCACACCTATTTCTTTACGGACAACGGCGTTGTCAAGGCTGTCAACGGAGTGTCGTTCAACATTCCGCAAGGCTCAACGGTGGGCGTCGTAGGCGAATCGGGCTGCGGCAAGTCGGTGACGAGCCTTTCGCTCATGCAACTCGTTCAAGGTCCTATGGGACAAATCGTGGACGGTAGCATCCGCTTCCGCTCAACGCAAAGAAAGGCGGTGGGCACGGAAGAGATCACCGAACCCGTGCTTGACGAAAACGGCAATCAAATGCTTGACGAAAACGGCGAGCCGATGGTGAAACCCTCTCTTGACAGACACGGTAAAGTGCGTCACAGGAAAGTCTTTGAAGAAAGCGAAGTCGTTTACGACATAGCCAAAACTCCTATTTCCGAAATGTCGAAAATCAGGGGCAGAGAAATCGCAATGATCTTCCAAGAGCCGATGACGTCACTCAACCCCGTTTTTACGATAGGCAACCAACTTGACGAAGTCACCCTTCTTCACGTTGACGGCGCGGACAAGCAAATGGCAAAAGAGAAGAGCATCGAGATGCTCAAACTTGTCGGCATTGCAATGCCCGAACACGTGTACAAGTCTTATCCGCACGAATTGTCGGGCGGTATGCGTCAAAGAGTCATGATTGCAATGGCACTTTGTTGCAATCCCAAACTCATCATTGCAGACGAGCCTACAACCGCGCTCGACGTCACCATTCAGGCGCAAATTCTCGACCTTTTGCGTGACGTAAAAGACAAAATCAGCGGATCTATCATGCTCATCACTCACGATTTGGGCGTCATTGCCGAAATGGTGGACTACGTCGTGGTTATGTATGCAGGCAGAGTGGTGGAAAAGGGAACCGTGCAAGAGATTTTCAAAAATCCGATGCACCCCTACACGATAGGTCTTCAAAAGAGCAAGCCCGTCGTCGGAAAGGAAGTGGACAGACTCTACAGTATTCCCGGCAACGTGCCCAACCCAATCAATATGTTGCAAACGTGCTACTTTAAGGACCGTTGCAACATGAAATGCGACGCTTGCAAGGGCGACTATCCGCCCATGATACAAGTTTCGCCCACGCACTTCGTGGCGTGCTATCGTTGCATTGACAAAGGAGAAATCGTATGACGGAAGAAAAAATCGGCGTGCAAAACGACGCGGAAATCGAAACGATTGGAATTGCAACGACGGACGTTGACGAAAACGAAAAAATCGGTGCGGAAGACACGACGGCAAAAGACGAGAAAAAGGATTCCGATGACGATTATCTTCTCGTCGTGAACGACCTGAAAGAGTATTTTCCGATTTCAAAGAGCCTAATTAAGAGCAACACCGTGTATCTCAAAGCGGTGGACGGCGTTTCTCTCAAACTCAAGGCAGGGCATACCATCGGTATCGTCGGCGAATCGGGCTGCGGAAAGACCACTCTCGGCAGAACAATTCTTCGCTTGTACGAGCCGACGGCCGGCGAAGTCATCTTCGAAGGCAAGCACATCGAAAAACTCAAAGGCAACGCTTTGAGAAAGATGCGCCCCAACTTCCAGATGATATTCCAAGATCCCTATTCTTCGCTCTCTCCGCGTATGACGGTGGGCGAGATCGTCGGCGAAGCGGTGAAGGTGCATCACATCGTGCCGAAAGAGCAATACAAGGAATATATTGTCGACATCATGACCAAATGCGGACTTCAACCGCACTATTTCGACAGATACCCGCACGAGTTTTCGGGCGGACAAAGACAACGTATTTGCATTGCAAAGGCACTTGCGCTCAAACCGAAACTCGTCATTTGCGACGAGCCGGTCTCTGCGCTTGACGTGTCCATACAGGCGCAAATCATCAACTTGTTCAAGGACTTGCAAGAAAGCGACAACCTTGCTTATTTGTTCATATCGCACGACTTGTCGGTTGTGGAGCATATCTCCGACGAAGTGGGTGTTATGTATCTCGGAAACATGGTGGAATACGGCTCGAAACGCGAGATGTTCGACAATCCGCTTCACCCGTACACCAAGGCGTTGTTCTCGGCAGTTCCCGTGCCCGATCCCGACAGCAAGATCAAGAGAATCGTGCTGCAAGGCGACATTCCGTCCCCGGCAAATCCGCCGAAGGGCTGCAAGTTCCACACTCGCTGTTCGGAATGTATGAGCGCGTGCAAACTGTTCCAACCCAAGTTTACAGACCTTGGAGACGGACACTACGTGGCGTGCCACAAGTATGATCAAAAAGTGCTTGACGAGATGCCGTTTTATGACGAGCTTGTCAAACTCGAAGACGAACGCAATGCCGAAATCGACGAGATGAAAGCACAAAAGAAACAAAAGAAAGAAGATGCCGCGAACAAAATCAAAGAATTGTTAAAAATCAAGAAATAATTTGCGGATATAAGGGGAAAGAGAGTGTCGCTCAGGCGATAGCAAGGCGGAAACGCTTTGCAAGGAGAAAAATTTATGACTACATTGAAGAAAATCGTACCCATACTCGCAATCGCATTGTGCATTGTGCTTTGCGTTGCGTTGGTTGCGTGCGACGACACCCCCGAAGAACCGACTCGGTATACGGTCACTTTCGTTTACGGCAACGGTGCGGTAAACGACACGGTTAAGGTTGACGAAAACGCAACCGTGACGAAACCCGCCGACCCCGAAAGAGACGGATACGAATTTGTCGGTTGGAAAGAAGAAAGTTCAAACGAAGACTTCGATTTCGGCACGAAAATAACGAAGGACACCACACTCGTTGCGCAGTGGAGCGAAGTCGCAAAAACCGCGCGCATAAGATGGTCGGACGACGAAGCGGCAACGTTCGTATTTGCGGGCACTACTCCCAAGAACGTTGCAATCGGCACGGTTGTCGAATTCGGCGTGCGCGTGTCTCCGTATTACGTGGGCGAACTCAAAGTTTTCGCAGGCACGCAGGAGTGCGTTCTCGGTGAAAACGGCAAATACAGTTTCACCGTGGAAAAATCCGTGACGGTCAGTGTTGACGGACTTCGTCACGACGACGCGAAGATAAAGGGACTCGGCAATGCGAAAAGCCCTTATCTCATCTCCAATGCGGCGCAACTTAAAACCTTCACCGACAGCATCAACGCAGGCGAAGACAAATATACGGAGTCCTTTGTCGCGCTCACTTGCGACATCGATTTCAACGGCGAAACCATCCAACCCATCGGCGGCGCAAAGACCTATTTCATGGGCACGTTTGACGGCAGGGGACACGTCGTGTCCAACTTCAATCTCGAAGTGGAAGAAGGCGTTGCGGGCTTTTTCGGCTATATCGCAACCGCAACCGTCAAGAATCTCACGATAGATTCCGACATAGCGGTGGAGACGCTTGACAAACAATACAACTACATTCTCGGCGGCATCGTTGCATACAACATCGGCGGCGACGTCATCAACTGCAATTTCAAAGGCTCTTACACCGTGACCAGCACGCTTCCGAGCGATAATATCGTCTATCTCGGCGGCATTGTCGGCTTTATGCAAGGCTACGGCACGGAGTATATGGCGACCGCGTCTTTCTGCACGGTGCAGGCGGATCTCGTTTCAAACGGACAATCTTCGCTTTACGCAACTGGCGGTATAGCGGCAGCGGTGTACGGCCCGAACAATGCGTCTTCGGCATACGTCAACAACAGCTCGTTTATCGGCAACGTTGAAGGCAGAAACAAATACGCAGGCGGCATCGTGGGTTATCTTCGCACGGCGGCATCCGTCGCAAACTGCTACGTTGACGGAAAAATCGAAGCCAAAAGCGGCGGCGACGCGTCTTATGCAGGCGGTCTCGTCGGCGCAAGCGACAACGAATCCGCAATCTCTTCCAGTGTGGCTCTCGGTGTTTTGTCAAGTTCAAAACAACAGGGCGAAGACGAACTCAGTGATATTTCCGGCTTGATTTTCAGAAACGGATACAACGAAATCGACACGAGAAAAGCGGTGCTTTTCAAAGCGTACTACACTCAAGACGGCAACGTCACGGACGGCAAGAGTTACAGCGCGAATTCCGTTGCGGATCTTTGCGATTTGCTCGGTTGGAACGCTTCCGAATGGAAAGAAGACGACGGTGCGATTTTGCCGGTGTACAGTGAAGAGCCCGTGGGTAGCATTTCCGCAACTTTCGTGTTCGGCAGAAACGTGACTAAAGAAGACAACGACGGCAATCCGCTCACTCAATCGGAAGACACCGTGACCATAACGGGCGTTATGCCGATTTACTACATCTACGGCGGCAGCGGAATGAACACTTTCGTTGCGGATAAGGAAAGTGCCGACGACACCAAGAACATGGTTTCTTACGGCTACTTCTTCGATGCGGAATGCACAAAGAGAATTCCGTCTTCCTTCCTTATCACCGCAGACGTGACCGTTTACGTCGGATTTGCGGACTATACGAAAGTCGAAGGCGACTACTACGCCGTGCTTCAGACTTTGAAAAACAATAAGATTTACAATGCCGAATTGCATCTCGTCTTTGACGACAACGGCAAGATGACGATGTATTACGACGGAATCGTTGCCGACTATATGTATGTCTACAACGGTGAAAAACTTCTCGTTAAGGACGCGTACTTTGCATATCTCGTGTATACGTCAAAAAACGATTCTTCTCTCCTTGCAGACTACTATGCCGACATCGAAGGCAACGTGCTTAACATCTACGACAACCTGTTCTTCACAAGCGAAAAAGACAACGTTATCGTGGCAAGAAAGCAAAACGCCGCAATGGGCACGTGGTATACGAGCGACGGAATGACCTATAAGTTCCTTTCCGATTTGACCGGCTCAAAGACGGGCGCAAACGGCACTGAAACTTTCACCTACACTTGCAACGAGAACATCGTGACGATGATGATCGGCACAACCAGAATCATCGCGTCCATAAGCTCGAACGGCTTGAGCATGGAATCCACAAGCGCAGGACTTCAACTTGAAAAACGCGACGTATTCGCAGGCAAGTGGGAATCTGATTTCAGCAGACTGGAAACCATAACGTTTGACGGCAAAGGCAACGTGGAATACAAGGGTAAAAAATACGAATACGTCTTTGACAGCGAAAACGAAAAAGCGACTTTCGGCTCGTTTGAAGCGTCTTTCAATGAGAAAGGACTTCTCGTCGTGAAGAGCGGCGATACGTCGTCGGTTTTCGGCAGAGAAGGCTCGTTTATCGGAACGTGGACGGACAATCTTCTCAAATACACCATAGTGCTTGACGGTATCGGCAAAAACGGCTACGGCACCGGCAAAGATTCAAACGGAATAAGTTTCCACTACGTTGCGGAATACGACGAAACGGGCACGTTGATGGTCAATATGTTTTATCAGACCAGACTTTACGGCATGTTCGATCTCGCAACCGGCAAAGACGGTTCGGAAGTGCTTTATCTTGCGGGATACTACGCTTCTACGGGTATGCTCGTCGACGACTACAACATGACCTACTACGATCCCTTCTTCGGAACGTGGAACGGCACGAACGGCGCAACCTATACTTTCAACGGTTTCGGTCCGTACAACATCGACATCACCACTTCTTCGCAAGGAAGATGGTACGTCAAAGGTTTTGTGACAGTTGAAAAGGACGGCAAGACCGTTGAAGTGGGATATTTCTACGACAAAGCAAAGCAAGAGGCGACTTTCACCGTGGACGGCGTGGTCTACACGGCAAAACTTGACGCAAACGGCATTTCGGTTAACGAAGTGACGTTCAAAGCACCCGATTACGTAAGTCAATACGAATATCACGTGGGTGACGACGTGTTGAGTTTCAACGGCAAGAGCCCCGTCGGCTTGGGCAAGGCGACTTTGACGACTATAGGCGGAGTCGAAACTTACGATTATACGACTGCCGACGTCGAAAACGAATACGTCGTTACGCTCACAAAAGACGGTGCGGTCGTTTACGTCATCAAGTTTGTAAACGGCGGTGCAACCATTGAAAAGGACGGAGTGAAAATAGAAAACTTCGGCTTGCATCACAAACTTGTCGGAAAAGAATATCTCATCTCCGGCGAAAACACGTTCTCTATAAGTGGCGCAATGGACATCAGCGGCAGAGCGAAAGGCACGTTTGCAGGCATTAAAGTGGACGTTTACTACGTTGACGAAAACTACGTCTCGATTTATATCGACGGAACGTTCCTGTACTATATAGGATATCTTGACGAAAACAACGCAGTCGTGCTCGACGGCAGCAATCAGACCGTGACCGTGCTCACAGTTTCCGATCAATATGCGGGAACGTACACGGCGGCGGACGGTTCTACGCTCGTGCTCGACGGCAGAAGCAAAGGCTCGGAGTACGTCTACGCATACGCAACGCTTACGACCGTTGAAGACGTGGACGGAGTCAGAGAAGAAACGGAATATATGTACGCGTATAAAGTCGAAAACGGCGAAATCAACGTGTACGATATCGACAAATCGGGCGAAGAAACGGTTCTCGTTCTCAAATACAAGATCAGTTTCACCGAAGTTGCGGGCGCAAAAGCGTTTGTCAGCGCGGACGGTAGCGTCACGATTTATCTCGTTGAAGCGGGGGAATAAGGAGCGGATATGAAAAACAAAAGAATCGTATTGAGCATCTTGGCGATTGCGCTCATCGCGTGCATTGCGTGCGTGGCAGTCGCTTGCGGAGAAAAAGGTAAGGACAAGTTCACCGTTTCTTTCGGCGGCGAAGGCGTGAGCGGCATCTCTTCTCAGGAAGTCGAATCGGGTGCGTGCGCTCAAAGACCGCAAGACCCGCAAAGAGACGGCTATGAATTCAAAGGATGGGCGGAAGAAGGTCAAAGCACGCTTTTCGACTTTGCAACGCCCATAACGAAGAATACCGCACTCGTTGCGGTTTGGGAAGAAGTCAAGAAAAACGAACTCGGCAGCAAGGACAATCCGTATCTGATTGCGACTGCCGACGACCTTGCCGACTTTGCAGACAAAGTCAATCATCCCGAAGAAGACGACAATGAAAAGTATGCGAAATCTTTCTTCAAACTCGTTGCGGACATCGATATGGAAGGAATTCCTTACGTTTCGGCAGGACAACTCGTCACGCTCAACGAAGGTGAAGAAGACGAGAGAGTAATCTACGGTTTCAGCGGCAGCTTTGACGGCAACGGACACACCATCAGCAATCTCACAATCAAGAGAAATTTGCGTTCTGGCATGGCATACGTCGGCTTGTTCGGCTATTGCCACAGAGCCACGATCACCAATCTCACGCTTGACAACGTCAGCTATGCGGTGGTCAGCGGTGCAGATAAAAACGACATCGGCGCATACGTCGGCGGCATTGTGGGATATGGCAATCTCACCAACATCTCCAACGTGAGAGTGTCGGGCGAGTTTAACATGAGCCTTTGCGCGTCCAACCCGTCACGCATCGGCGGCATCGCGGGCGGACTTGACGTCTACGATTCGGAAACCGCATATATCGCATACGTGAAAAACTGCGTGTCCGAAGTGAAAGTCGTGGCAAAGAAGTTTGAAGACGACGGAAGTGCGTCAAGTCTCGATTCGGCTGTCAACGGCGGCATCATCGGCGCAACTTCAACGGCGTCCAACGGCGCGCTTGCAGTGCTCAACTGCGTGACCACCGCCAATGCGGCAGTGGAAGGCGGCGAGTGGGTCGGCGGCATCATGGGCTATGCGAGCTGCTCGAGAATGTCAATCATCAACTGCGCAAACTACGCAAGAGTCAAAGCCACCAACAAAGACGTTTCTTATGCGGGCGGCATCATCGGATACTCAAGCAACGACAACACTATTTTGGACTGTTTCAGCACGGGCAGAGTCACTGCAACGAGAGCGACGTCCACAACTTACAAGAGCTATGCAGGCGGCATCGCAGGCTACACCTTCACGGACGATTACAGCGGCGGATATTACGATGCAGGCACCGTGATTGAAAACTGCTTCTACAAACTCGCGCCGTCCACCACGGACAAGACCAACGCGGCAGGCACGAAAGCGGAAGAAGGCGCAACCTTTGACGCAGAGTGGATTGCACAAAACGTCAAGTGGGATATGAACGAATGGACGCTTGAAGGCGGCATCGCAATCCCCAAGACCGATACGGCAATCAGCGGCACGCACACCGTGTCCCTTGTCAAAGGCGATACGATCATCAAAGAAGAAGTCAGACAATTCGATGCAAGCTCGTTTGCGATTGTTGGCAAACTTGAAGCATTGAGCAACGAAGGCAACAACTTGTTCTTCGACTGGGAGTTTGAAAGCGGCGCAAGATACCGCTATTACGTTCCGGTTGTGAAAGACATGACTTTCAAGGCGCGTTTCGGCGATTCGAGCAAAGTCACACACGTCTACACGGGCAAGGGCGAATATCACGGTCAAGTTGACGGCGGCGTATTGTATCTCGCTCCGGACGGAACTTTGAAACTTGTCAACGGCAACGCAATCGGCGGCAAATACACCTATGACGGCAACAGCATCTTGTTGCTCACCTTCTACAACAACTACGGTGACGTCAGCGCAAAGTTGACTGAAGACGGCAGCATCAAGCTCGTTTTTGACTACGGCATGTCAGGACAAGTTGAGTACACCTACACCAAGTCCGACTTGAAAGTGTTTGGCGAATACTACAACGAAGACGGCGACGTGTTGACGTTCAGCGACGGCAAAATCAGCTATCAAAGCGAATCGCTCAAGAACGACAAGGGTATCGTGAAGAGTTACAGCGGCACGTACACCATTGACGGCAACGACATCACGATCGAGAGCAAGTGGCTTGAGAATTGTTTCACGTCCATGAGCGCAACCGTCAACGAAGACATGACTTTGACGGTCAACTTTGTCGGCAAGAACGGCGTTGCGGGCTACACCAACGCGATATTTGCTCAACCCACGGCAAACTACAAGGGACAACCGTTTGTCGGCACGTACTACACCCCGTACGTTGCCACGACGGATAGCGACAAGATCGCGTATGCTCAAAACTACGAGATCGAATTCCGTGAAGACGGCGTTGTGGCATATCGCAGCTTGTACTCCGAGACGCTCGGCACGTATGCAATGTTCAAGAACAACACGCTTGCGAGAATTTCGCTCGAAGGTCGCATCGGCACTTTGTATTTCGATGCGGAGAAGGGCTTGTTCTACGGCGATTTGCACAGATCCGATTCACAGCGCGACGCGGTGGTGCTTCCTGCGTCTGACGGCAACGTGAGATCTTATCTCATCGCGGGCGACATCAACAACGTGGTGTACGTCAATGACGCGGGCGCGTACTATATGAAGGACGGTCAATTGCAAGACAGCACGCAAATCGTTGCGCCGAACAACTTTGCAAACGGCGACAGAGTCACCATCGACGGCGTGGATTACAGAGTGGTCTACACCAAGTACGGCAATGAAAACGCAAGCTACAAGTCGCAATACATCCTTTACGCCATCGGCGCGGAAGAAGGCACTTACACCTATGGCGACAAGACCTTCACGCTTGACGGTATCGGCGGCATAACGGGCGCAAAGGAAACCTATTCCGCATACGAAGTGTACGGCGATCTCGTGGTTGCGGTGTTTGACGATTTCAGCATTGTCGGCTTTGACTTCAAGGCTGCAAAAGCGGCAAACGGCGTTGTGACGCTTGCAAAAGCGGACGGCTACGGCGGCGTGTACTACCAAGGCGGGAACATCAATGTCCAAGACAAAAACGGCAATGTGATCGGCAAAGAGTATATCGAAAAATACTATTTGCTTATTGTTGACGGCTACGGCCATTCCAGAGTGCTGTATTATAGAGCGGACGACAAAGAATATCGTCCCAATTGGAGCAGTGAAAACCACAACGGTTGGGCGCAATACACCGTGACGACAACGGGCGTACACGTGGAATACAACTCATCGCAAGTCTACGATTTTGTGTTCTATTATGACAACAACCTGCTCTTTGTCAAATGCACGACAGGCGTTCTTAAGGAAACGACGTACCCCAAAGTGGGCTACACCGGCACGACGGAACTTCCCAAACTCCCTGCGAGCGCAGTTGGCAGTTACACCGGCAACGAGTCAAGCGGCGCGGCAGTGGTGCTCAATCTCAAACAAGATTTGACGGGCACGTACAAGGGCATGCCGTTTGTGGCGGTGTATGACGGCGCAAACCGCGTATCCTTCACAATCGCAAGCGTCAGATACTTGTTTGACGTGACCACCAACGTCATCACCTACGACACCGAGAGCGTGACGCTCACAAGAACGGGCGAAGTGACGGAAGTCATCCCGACGGCATTGTGCGGCACGTGGAGCGGAACTTGGAGCGGTTACGGCACGTCTAACGGAAGCGAAAGAAGTTTTGTAATCACAAGCACGGGTGAGTTTGTTTATCTAGGAACGGTGAGTGGCACTTTGACAATCAAAAGCCAAACTGCAAGCACAATCGTGTTGACCGTTGAAGCAAAAGACAGCACCACCACCTACAACTTTACAATCACTTACAAAGTGGACACAAATAGCATGAGTGCAAAGGTGACTTACGTTATGGAGAACGAATCCCGTATGCTCGAATGCTCTTCGCTTTCAAAAGTGACGGAATAAGAACGTTGAAACGATATGATAAAGGGCGTGCAGATACAACTGCACCCCTTTGTGCATATTTATTCATACAAATGTGAGAAAATATGCATAAAACTATAACATTATACAACGCAAACTTAAAAAAATATGAAAATAGTTGAATTTTTTCTACTATCAAATAATTGACGGTTGGGCAAAGCGGTTGTATAATAATTCACATATTAGGGTTATAAAATGAATTTTATTCCTTAATATTGCATCAAAACAAGGCAAAAACAAAACGAATATTTATCAAAAAAGGAGAACACAAAATGACGAGAAGAAAAGTTTTTATCGCTTTCGCAGCGGCAGTTATGATTCTCGTGTTGACAGCGGCTTTGTTCGTTGCTTGTGACCAAACCAAGACTTACACCGTCACCTTCAAGGACGGCGAAACGGTCGTAAAAACGGCTTCGGTCAAAGACGGCGCAACCATTGCCGACGCAGATCTTCCCGCAGATCCCACAAAGGACTCGGCGGTGTTTGAAGGTTGGTTTGACGGCGACAAAGCATTCGACAAGACTGCGGCAATCACCGGCGACGTAACCTATACGGCAAAGTGGACGAGCCTTTTCACAGTGACCTTCAAAGACGGTGACGCGGTCATCGCAACGGCAACGGTCAAAGACGGTGAAAAGATCGCAGACGCAGATATCCCCGCAGACCTTGCCGACACTCAAGACGCAGCGTTTGAAGGTTGGTTCAACGGCGACAGCGCATTTGACAAAGACGCGGCAATCACCGCAAGCGTTACTTACAACGCAAAATGGACGGGACTCTTCAACGTTACGTTCATGAACGGTGACACGCAAGTCAAAGCAGTCAAAGTCAAAGACGGCGAAAAGATCGCAGCATCCGACATCCCCTCAGATCCTGCTTTTGCAACACCTGAATACGCATTCGGCGGTTGGTTCAACGGTGAAGTCGAGTTTGACGAAGACGCAACTGTTGAAAGCAACGTTGTTTACACTGCAAAGTGGAACAAAGTCGCATACGTTGTGACCTTCAAGAACGGTGATGAAGTTGTCAAGACTTCTTATATCGAAATTGCAGAAGGCGCAAAACTCACCGCTGAAGATCTTGCAGATGCAGCGACCAAGGCGGATAACGTGTTCTTGGGCTACTATGACGGTATCGTCAAAGCGGCGGCAGATCTCCAAGTCACGGCAGACCGCACTTTCGTTGCAGAATTTGCAAACGAAGAATCCTATGCGGCAGGCTACTGGATCAACACCGAAGAGCACAAGATGCTCACAATCAAGAGCGACAAGAAAGTCACGTATGACAAGCTCAGCAATAAGGCTTTCAAATATGATGCAAAGACCGGCACGATGAAATATTCTGACGGTTACGGCTACAGCAAAGTGACCTACACCCTCACTGTGATCGGCGACCATGCAATCATGACCGAAAGCGGTTTTGACTATAAGGAAGATCCGTACAGCAAAGACACCATCCTTGAAAAGAAAGCGGATGCAGGTCTTGCGGCTTTCTATACTATGGGTAGAAACAAGCAATTTATCGTTGAAGACAACGGTATCATCAGCGGATATGGTTCTAGTGCACTTAAATATGGTTGGTTCTATAGCGAAACAGTCGATGGCACTACGGTTTATCACTTTGATTTCGTGGTCAATACATCACTTGTTCAAAAGACTGCAACCGTTGACGCAAACGGCAACTATGTTGTGACAGGCAGCGGAGAAGCTTCCTACAACGGTATCTACGGCAAAGACGTTGACGGCATCACCTACTATGGCGATTCTCAATACATCTACGGCTTGGTGGGAGAAACTTCTACCACTTATGTTTATGTCGATGCAAACAAGGACAGCCATTATGCAACGATAAGCGGCGAACTTGCGGCAAATAGCATTATCACCGTTTCTTATGGCGAAGGCAAGAGCGTTGTGTTCACAATCACGAAAGCCGCAACGGCAACCGCTGACGGTAGTCTCAAACAAGCATCTTCAGAGCGTGGCACTTACAACGGCGACAAGGGTGCAATCTTCCTTGACGGTTTTGGCAAAGCAACAGTTGACGGAGCGGCATATTCTTACTATATCAACGGTGCAAACGTTGTTGTCCTTTCAAACGAAACTGCAACAATCGGCGTTACGATCGATACCGAGATAGGCGTTTACCTTGAAAAAACCACTGACGGCAAGGCTCAAATCTTCACCCAAAGCGGTAGCACATATTACACCATTGAACTTGACGGTTTTGGCGGTGTAAACTACATCTACAAGAGCTCTTACAGCTCAAGCATAACTCGCGGCACTTACGAATTTAGTTCTGACGGTGCAACCGTAACGATTGCAAAAGTCAATTCTAGCGTAAACGGCACATACAACATCCAAGACAGTGGCAAAGTGCTTGTTGAAAGCACCAGCGAAAGGAAAGTCTTCATCGCAGACGGGTACACCGTTACAACTCATGAACAAGACTTCGTAGGCTACTATGTCGATGCAAAAGGCAATGCAATCGAAATCACAATCGAAGACGGTCGCATTTGGCTTGCAATCGCAGGAACAAACAAGCGACTCACCAAGAACTGGAACGGTACTGTTCTTTCTTACTCCGCAAAAGACGATGATGCGGCAGAAGGATACACCAACATCTATTCTGATTACACGCTCACTCTTGTTGACGGCAACGTCGTGCTCAGCCACGGTTGTGTCACCGGTTATGATAGCGTCTACGAAGAGTATCTCAGAGAAAACAAGAGCGTCACGTACACCAAAACCGAGAAACCCTTTGCTTTCCCCGAAAGCGCACGCGGCACTTGGTATTTGGATGACAACACCGTTGTCGTCATCGCAGAGAAGTCCATCACAGTCGGTGGCGTTGAGGGCACAGACTACAATGTGACAGAAGACGGGTTTGGCACAAACTATGAGTTTTCTATCGGCGGTAAAAAATACAAGGTTTACGAAGATTTGGGAACTGCAGGTAAGTGGTATTATGGGGCTGCCGATTCCTACGATGCAATCGAACTGAGCAAGACCGAACATGCGGCAACTCTTGATGCGTTTGCAGGCTCTTGGACAAGAACAGAAGACAATGCAAAGAAGTTCGTGTTTACATTTAACGGAGAAGGAACACTGACTCTTACAAGTGAAAATTCCTATTATAACGGTAAAACTGCTAAATATACGATTGTTGACAATAAAATCACATTGAGTAGTTTTGTAAGTTATGATTGGACTTTTACACTCACAGATGCAAATACGATTGCGGTTACAGCAATTGATTCAGACGGCTACACATGTCCCGATTTTGCAAATGGCAACATCACAAAGCAAGTCTCTGGCGGCGCGGCAGTAACGGCAGATATGCAAGGCACTTTCACCGGCACTAATGGTTATACGACGAATTACACTTTGATTGTTGGTGAAAACAGCATTGTCTACAAAGAAGTGGATTCGACTTTTGGTGTTAATATAAACAACACTATCACAGATTACACCATTACTGATGATGGCTGGACAATCACATGGACTATGTCTGGTGTAACCTACAAATTTACAAATCCGACTGGTTATGCATACAAACTTTATGTTGGTACGGATGACTACACTCTCACCAAACAAGCATAATCAATGCTATTAAGACAAAATCCCCGAGCGATTTGCTCGGGGATTTGTTTTTTCTCACAAAATCGGTATGTTTTTGTGAGAAAAAAAAGCGGCACGCATTTTGCGTGTCGCTTGTAATATATGATGATTGTTATTCGTCCAAATCTTGTATTTCGTGCAGTTGCGATTTGTTGAGACGGATAAGTTTGTTGTCAACGCCAAGTTTGCTGATAAGGTCGTGCATGGCTTTGTCAAGGGCTTTGTCTTTGCGGTAGTCCGCTTCAAATATCCAGTCCACACGTTCGTGTTTCAGCAAAGGTTGCACTTTGTCTTTTTGTCCGTTCTGATAGAGTGCAATGGAGTGTCCGCCCGATTGCTTGACAAGTTTCATGCAAGGCACGTCCGTCAAGCCGTCGCCGATGTAGATCATGTTGTTGAAATACACGCGTCTGTCGTCGTCGGGGCGGGATGCGTTGACGTCCACGTTGTTGCTGATGTCAAGCACGCCTTTGTTGATGCGGTATACAAACTGGGTTTTGTTGGTGTAGTTGACCGCCATTTTCGCCCAGATAGGTTTGCCCGTTTTTGAGTCGTAGAGAAATTCGCTTGCAAAAATCTTTTTGAAGAACTTTGCGATGCTCGAGCCTTCTATGATTTCTTTAAGTCCCGAAGAGAGAACGTAGTGTTCAACTCTCACGCCTGCTTCTTCGCCGTATTCGTTGACTCTTTCAAACCATTCCTGAACGCCGGGGAGATATTCGATATGTTTTCCGCATTCCACAAGGTCTTCGCGCGTGAACGGTTTGCCCGTTTGCTCGGATTTTGTGATCATGCAATACATATACGTCAGCACGCTGTCCATCTGCTCTTTCGACGCAATCTCGCCCGTGCCGCTCCAAAAATCGTCGGGTTGCATGCCGAGACCGGGGATGAAAGTGTACTCCTGCATGTCGCGCGTGCAGAGAGTTTTGTCAAAATCGTACATTATCGCAACGATAGGTTTGCTCATTTTGCCACCTTGAAAGTTTTTTTATATTTTAACAGTTTGTCCGATTTATGTCAATAGCAAGCAATATCCGACGAAGAATATATATATTAAATGTTAAATATCTATTGAGATATACCCCATAAATATGTTAGAATATATCCATAAATCCACCAAAAGGGACGTTTATGAAAAAGAATAAGAAAAACGACGTGGCTCTCGAGCCTATTGAGGAAGCGGACAGAGTGCCGCTCAAAGAGAAACTCGCCTACGGTATCGGCGGTTTCCCCACTCCCTGACGGGCAGGAACACGAAGAAAATGC
>OQVU01000055.1_pt1 | contig 31801 bp, 42 predicted proteins | sample 1691611 | NCBI WGS metagenome assembly OQVU01 (sample SAMN03418272, study PRJEB22391) | human gut metagenome | biome: human-gut; feature: organic feature; material: feces | host: Homo sapiens | place: Tanzania | collected 2013-01
CTGTTCCTTTCTGTCCTGTTAATTTGTGTGCGATAAATTCGCACCCTTTTTTTGTTACTTTGTAGCAAGGTTGTTCTTTATTCTGTACATTTCTATATGTGCTTTTTATAAAAAATTCGGACTGTCCAATTTTGGCTTGTCCTAATTGTTCTATATAATTGCGTATATCTCTTAACAGCTTGGAATGTTCCTTGCCTACCATATCTGCCACTTCGACAGAGGTTAAAAACTGTTCCAACTCTTTCAAAAGCTACCACCTTCCTTAGTTTCGTTTTTGTGAACTTTGCTTGCAAAAAAAATATTCACCAATATACTGTGGCTCAATTTCTAAAATCATTGAGCTATGGTCAATATCTTTTTGCGAAAAGTACGATTTGCCCTGAAACACATTGCTTATGTAGTTTCTGGACCTATCAATTTTTCTAGCAAAATCTGTCTCTGTCCCACATTTTTCCTTGATTTTTCCTCTTAATTTGGAATAATCATATTGTGGTTCTTTAGGTTCTTTAATTAATTCCATTTTTATTTTCTCCTTTCCTTAGTTTCGTTCTTGTGAACTTGTAGATAGTATAACAATTTAGATTACATTTGTCAATAACTTTTTTCACATTTTCGGAACTTTTTTTCACATATTTGTTGTAAATGTGAACTTTTTGTGTTATTATAATGTTATCAAATACAAGGAGATGTTTCTATGAAAGAAAATACAAGTCAAAGGTTAAAAAGACTTATGGAATATTACAATATAACTCAAACTGATATATGTAAAAAAACAAATATTCCAAAGTCTTCAATGTCAATGTATATTAGTGGAGAGAGAGAACCACGACAAGATAAGCTCACACTCATTGCTGAAGCATATGATGTTAATGAAGCTTGGTTGATGGGATATGAAGTTGAAATGAAAAAAGGAAATGCTTATTCAGATGAACAAGCTGTTAGATTAGCTACATATTTTAAAAAATTTCAAGATATTCTCAAAAAATATGATAATTTAACTGATGAAAATAAAAAATCTGTTAATGATATGATTAATTTTTTATCAGAGCAACAAACTAAAAAAGGACTATAAAAGTCCTTTTTTTACTTCTCACAATTTGTTATAAAAATATAATAAAATCGTAGTTTTTGATTTTCTATAATATTATCAATTATCTTGTGTAATTCTAATTTCAACTCATCATTTGATAATTTATCTGGTATTATTTCACTCTCATTCTGCATATGTATATTCCTCCAACCTCTTTGGTTTCCTTAATCTTCTTTATATTAGTGTATATGCAGAATATTATGTTTTTGTCTTTATTTTTTTCTTTAGCACCTAAATTCCCCCTTATTTTCAAATTATTTATTCTAAACTCTTTGGCTTTTTTCGCCAATCAAGGTCGAATACGTCAGTTACATCCATCTTTAGTGCTTTTGATATTTTTATCATTTGTGACTGCTTTGGGTCTACTTCCATATTTTCTATTCTTGATATGGTCTGTCTTGTTATTCCAGTCCATATTTCTAATTGACCTGTTGTTATCCCTTTCTTACCTCTGATTTCTAGTATTTTATTTGTTACCATATATTTATTATATTACATATCTGTTTCAAATAATCTATGTAAATTTTACCACTATTTTTATGAAATAATGTTAAATTTATGTGCGTATATCTGATTATCTTCTATTGACAAAAACAAATCATTTGTTCTCATTGTCTTTGTTAATATATGTTATAATAAATAAAATACCATTAAGGAGGATATTTATATGAATACAGTCGAAAGAATTAAGGCAGAATGTAAAAAAAGAAAAATTGCAATTTCTAAATTAGAAAAAGATTTAAACTTTGGAAATGCATATATAGGTGGATTAAAAAAGGGGGTTGTTCCTGATGATAGGCTAAGAAAGATAGCTGAATATCTAAATGTAACACCTGAATATTTAATGACCGGAAAAAATGCTAGATTATCTGATAAGAATATAGATTCAGATGTTGATTTTCTTGTAAATGACGAATTAAGAGCTGTTTTAGAATCATTTAAGAAATTATCTAAAGATAATCGTGAAAACTTAATAAGATATGCTCAATTTTTGTTATTAAATGATGATAATGATAAGTCAGATTTTATCTAAAACACAATTTTAATATAAAAAAGGGAGAGTCATTATAAGCTCTCCCTTTCTCTATACTATCTATCTTTTCTGAATTACAATCTGAACCGCTTCGATACGTCTTTTCTGACCTGTTGTACCTGCCACGTTACCGTTTTTAACCCAAGCACCCCAGCCTAAGCTTTGCATATGAACTCTGTACCAAATATTATATTTATCTGCATTAGCACCAAACAAAGTTAATTTAATAGCTTCCATACGAAGTGCTTTTCCTTTAGTTCCAATATAATTACCATTGCCGAATATAACCTGATTCTGCCAACCTATATCCTGTACGTGTGCTTGTCCTGCTATACCAGCACCAGGCAAATTATCTAAACCTACAATTGATAATGCTTCAAGCCTTAATGCTCTACCTGTGGTTCCACAAGTAGCACCATCTTTAACAACCGATGTATCGCCTAAGGTCTGGCAATGACCTTTATACTTAATGGATACTAAAGCATCATATTTAGTCAAATTATATTTATTTATAATTGCCATCACATCTGATATATAATTTAGATCTGTTGCATATCCAGCATTCTTTATTGCTGTAATTGTATTTCTTGGATTAGAATTGTTAACCGCTGATGCATACCTACTGTTATTACATATTAAATTATAATAATCTGATATGCTATCTGCCAAAGAATCATAAGCTCTAAATACACCTGTTATTGTTGTAAACCCTATTCCTGCATAACATTCTTTTGTCTTTGATGAATAGACCTTTCCTTTCCAATTACTACCTGCTTTGATTCCGAAATATGCATTTGCTTTTGTCATCATTGCTGACGTTCCCCAAGCTGATTCAAGAGCCGCCTGTGCAATACAAACTGATGGCAGTACCCATCGTTCACGTCTCAAATACTCCTTTTGCACAATTGGAACTATTTTATTCAAAAAATTATTAACCTGTGTCTGTGATGCCATATCTGATTACCTCCGTTTTAAATTTACTTTTATTAAATTAATCAATCATAAAACTAAGAACTTCCATATCTGACTGTGAAATTTCATAAGCATTTCCAAAATCTTCAATGTCAATTTTCTTTAAATCTTTTTCTATATCTACATCAATATCAAGTAAATCTTCCAGCTCATCTATAAAATCAGTTCTTTTGCTTTCATTGACAGAACTAAAATCGATATTTCCATCTGCAAGGAATTTAACCTTGTATTTGCTTACTAATTCTTTTAATGCATCTGAATATGGTTCGATTGCTGTTTTTAAAACAACTTTGTTCTTAGCAATTTTATATGTTGCTTTTATGTTCATTCTCTGATAATCGGCATTTTCTTTTATCATCTCCTGTTCATTCCTTGCAAACTGCTCCAACTCATTGATGTGTTTAATAATTTCTACATTTTTCATAATACATTACCTCTTTCCTTTATTACTTTATTTTTAATAAATATAAAACAGCAACTACCATCTATTAAGATGATAATTGCTGAATATCTGCTTTTAAATCTTCTATCATTTTTTGCTGCATTTGTACTACTTTTATAAGTGGAGATATAAACTCTTCATAACGAAGGGAGTAATCATATTCTCCCTCAATTACTTCTCTAATTAATTCTTTTTGTGGGTTTCCACCCTCATCCAAAACGACATTTCCTTCATTGTCTGGTTTGTCTATCTCATATTCTTTAACTTTAGGTGACTTTACAAATCCTGCAAAATCTTTTGTATCTATTTCAAGTTTTTCAAGCAAATCTTCAACGTCCTGTGCAATTAAGCCATAATGTGTACGTCCACTTGTACCATCATTAAATTTATATGATTTTGGAATTAATCCAAGAATTAATTGTTTGGTCACATCATCATCTAATTCATTTATATCATGCTTTTTATTAACATCTGAAGTCTGTATTGTTGCAGAGGCTGCAAATATTGTGTTCCATCTATGATTTGAAAGTCCTAAATTTTTTCCTGTATCAGTATCTCCAGCAGGTCTAAAACTTGTATCATCAATAACGACACCACCTGAAGAACGACTATCTTGTGATAATTGTAAAACAGATCCATTTCCAATTATTTGTGGATATTTAGTGCCCCCGCATCTATACCTGTCTATGGAGTAAAACTCCCCGCCAAATGTTATATACCAATTTGCCTTAGCAGTTGTTCCATTTGGCATATGATAGTGATATGCGGCAAGCACCCAAGTATCTGTATCGTTCTCGTAAATATTAATTGGTGCTAGATGTACAACGCTTTTATCACCAATTCCCGAACTATCTACATTAACAAATTCTGAAAATAACATTCCAGATGAACCAACATTATTGCTTACCTTTGTTTGAATATTCCAGTTTCCGATTTTTCCGCTTGATGCTGTTACTTTTCCTGATATATCAGCCGAACTGCATTTTAATTGTCCTCTTTTGTCCCAAGAAAGATACGGTGTTGTCATTGTTCCGTCAGCCAAATTGAAATATGCCCCTAGCTTTTCAGAACCCATTGCCCCATCATTATAATTTTTAGATTTAATGGCATCAGTTGCTATACAGTTAGCCGTAACACTTCCTGTTAGCAATGCATTACCATTTATATATGTTCCACTCGTCCAAGATTGTGTAAGATAATCTTGTTCTGTAGCACGATATACATTCAACGAAGCAAACTGTATTGTCTTAGCTGTTAAAGTTCCTAGTTCAGAATAATTGCATAATAAAAACGCATCTAAAAATGCTAATCTGCAATACATCATTGTATCATCTATCTTTATAATTTTTCTATATGTATACCAAGCATCGTTTTCTAATTCAGTTCCAATATCTGTTAACTTACATGCAATTCTATTTTTCTTTAATTCATTATCTGCATTATACCCATACACATCTAACAACAATCCTGCACCACTAGGATTTACACCATCTGTCAATCTGAATTTAATTTCTACACATATGTATTTTAATCCATCTAAAGACAGTTTGTATGAGAATAGAGATGTTGTTGATGTCGAACTACCATTACTTGCTAATCCAACAAGTTCATCATTGGTCGCTGAAATCATCTCTATAAGATTTGCACTGTTTTCTACAATCTTATTTACTTTTCCGTTTGCAAAACTAGAGTTCCAATCTTTGAATCCATCTGGTACTGTATTATCTTTCCAATTCATAAACATTGGGTCTTTTACAAATCCAGAAGTACTAATTGCTAATTTATCTGCGGTAATTGTGTTGGTTGAAATCCAGCCACCATTTATCGTTGTTGTATCACTAATTGCATTTCCAGTCCATTTAAGGACCATATTGTATAAATTAATTCCTTTATTATTTATCCAGTCCTGTGTATCTGCTATCTGTGTTTCTGTATCATAATTAGATGGTTTCCAATCTGTTGCAACATTTCCTTTTTCTATCTGGAAATTCCAGAATATATGTGTCTTGCCATTTTTATTAACATCTAATCTAATATTATATCTTCCGCTTTTGGAACATTTGAATGTATATGGTAAACTATTTGCTCTAATAGATGTTGTAGTTGCATTGTCCTTTAATAAATATGCTTCTACTGTATCTAAATACTCTCTATTCGATGTCGTTCTATATCCACTTCCATCATCATCAACACCAATAAACAAACGTATGTATTGCGAATTAACAGTCATTTCCAACTCATCTTTTACTGCACATACAATATCTAGTATTGCTGATGTGCTCGAAATATTAAATGTAAAATAATTAGCATCTATCCAGCCTGATAAATCTGACCAATTACCTGTTGATATGTTATGTACAACAAATTTATATTTTAAGTTTCCATTTCCACCTGTACAATTGCATTTTACATTAATACTGTTGCCTTTTTTACATACAATTCCACCATAGCTGGCTTCCACATAAGTGAATGAAGAGGCTGTAACTTTTTTGTTTGTTGTGTCTATAGCTGTTATTTTAGCAATAACATAATTATATCTATTTGTTGTAGAATTTTTTAATCTAATTCTAACAACATCATTTATTGCTACTTTACTAACATCTGTTACAATCCAAGCTCCCGAATAACCATAAGCAGAATATTTATCTATTCCAGTTTGATTATATGAATATCCTGATATAAGTAAAGGCATATCATATTTTGCCATAACACAGCCTAATGACACAGCTTCAACTCTAGTATTACTAATAACCTTAGTGATTTTTGCCAATATATAATTGTATGAGTTCGTTGTCTTATTATTTAACCTAATTTGAACTACATCTCCATTTTTTACATTGCCAATCTTTCGACAAGACCATTCTCCAGAATATCCATTTTCTGAATATGTGTTTATGTTTGTCGTAGAATATGAATAATCTGTAATTAATGTAGCAAGATTAATTGTACTTTCAGCACCATCTATTGTTGCAATTAATTCAGGATATATACTACTTACTCCATATGTTCCGTCTGTCTTAAAATTAAATGTATATGTCTCCCCCTCTTCCAAATCTGCGTATATATCTGCAAACTGTTTACTGAAATCATCAGTTGTGGCTGTCATTGATAACTTGCTATCAGCTGTATAATCAATAGAACCACATAATAGGTTTGTGGCACCAACTTCTAAGTTACTTAATATACCTTTAATTATAATTTCATTAGTGGCTATATTGTTAATAAATGCATCCTGTGTTGTTAACTTTGTAATTACTGCATTGTTTGAAAATATATCATTAACATTTAATTTGTCAGTTGTTATTGTATCAGCTGCTATCTCTTTAGATGTTATTGACTCCGCAATAATCTTATCTGCTGCTATTGTTCTTTTTGTTATTATCTCTCCATTGAGAGTATCTACATTTTTACTCTGTAATGCACCTGTTATGTTATTCAGTTCATATATGATGCTTTTATCTGAACCTCTTATGATAAGTCTATCTGTTGTTAATGTACCTGCTGTAATGTTATTAGCATTTATCTCAACAGCATCAAGATAACCTGTAATATGTCCATCTTTGATTACTGCACTTGTTATTAACCCACAATTTGCAAAGAACTTACCTATATCTGCTATCCCGATATTGGCAAGTTTTATATCTGCATAGTTTAAATCTGCCTTTTCAGACGTTATATAACCTAATTTAGCCACTTGTGAATCAATATAGGTACTATTTATACCTACTGCCTTTATATTTGCTATAATGGCACTATCTGCTGTTAATGTGCTTATTTTAGCCACATCGGCTACTAAATTATCAGTTGTTATCGCAATAGCTGTCAAATTCTCAACTTTTTCATTTACAACGTTAAGATTATTGATTGTGGCATATGTTATTTTTGCTGTATCAACATCTAATTTATTTATTAATGCTTTATTAATTGTCACTAATTCTGCATAATATCTATTCATAGCCTTAGTTGATGGTCCAGATGTATCTATTTCCTGTTCATCTTCTGTTTTTGCTACCGATGTAATTTTTGTAATTACACCTCCATCACATTGATGTTCTATCTGCATTACGGGTACAGAATACTTTTTTCCATTCTGTTTTACAGTAATTATATCCCCTAAATCTATTCTAAAATCTCCAAGGAATTTTACTGACATTGCTCTGAATGTAAAACTTTTTATATTATCATAAATACTATTAAGTATTGATTGTGTCATTAATGGATTCTTGATTGATATTCCTTGTGTTCCTGTTCCGGATGTAAGTGTTGTTGTTTCATTGTTTTTAGCCACTACACAAGTAATTTTCTGTAAAATATAATCATTTTCAGAATCTATTTCAATTCCATTTTCGTAATATCTGTTTCCATCTATTATGTAATTTACATTTGTATACCATTTAAACTCTAACTGACCATCTCTATTAATAATTGCATTTGTTCCATACATTGCAGATATAAATCCTATAATTTCTCTATATGTATAACCCGAAGGTCTTTCAGAAATACTATATGATTTTGGTAATTTTGTAGCAAATACAATACCTAATGCACTTGCTATTTCATTCATTATATCTTGTGTCTTTGCAGGGAACTTTAATTTACTTGAATATGTTTTTTCTGCCTTTATCATTCTGTCATATCCAACATATTCAGTAACTTCTCCATCACTTGTAGGTTTCTGAATAGTAAAAAAGCCAATTCTTAAAGATTCTAACTTTCCATTTACTAATAATCCTTGCTTTATTTCTATTTCCTTATTTGTGAGTACAATATCTGGATTATAAAGTGAAAATGACACACTAGCAGAACAAGTATTTCCTATAGTTATATCATCATCAGCATTTATCATTCCTTTATAGTCAAAGTCCTGTAAATCAATGTTTAACTCTTCATTATTGTATTTTACAACTGCATAATATCTGGCATTGTCAGTCTGTGCAATTGAATTATATTCATTACTCATTACCTGCATTAGTTTCACTTCCTATCCTTTTACTTTTCAATTCCGTTAATGCCTACACCTTCAAGCAATTGTTGTCCGTATATATTAGTGCCTAAAACCGGATATGTAGCATCTCCAAAATATGCTGTAATTACTGTGGTTTTTCCACATTCATCCGTATATTCAACTTTATGATAAGGTGTTACACTACTCACTATGTCATCTATTGCCTTTACATCTCTTGCATTTAAAATTGGCCATACAATTTCAATTTTTCGTTTTACTGCAATTATTGTCCCTACCATATCTCCATTTCCATTTCTACCTGTGTTCCTTGACCAAATTTTATTTTTTGAAATCTTGAAACCATTGAACTTTGGAGTTGGCATCGTCACACCATCGAACTTCAATATTGCTTCCATATGTACACCTCCGATTGCTTATAAATAGGCACAAAAATAGCACCTCACATTTTCTGTGAAGTGCTATATAAAAAAATACTATTATTTCTTATTATTCAGTTTTACTAGCTGATATAAAATACCTACAAGTAAAAGTATTACCCATATAAACCAAAACTCTACAAAAAAGCCAAATATAAAAGCTATTGACTTTGCAAATCCTTTTATTGTCATAATAGCAATTATAATTGCTATAAATGCAAGTATTTTTAAAAATATCTTTGGTGCCTTTTCCATATGCAACCCTCCCTTGTACTTATTAACATATATTAGCATATATATTGTACAATGTCTAGGTTGGAAATGGTTCTTTTCCTGTTTGCTTTGTGTAATTATCAGCCTCTTTTTTTACTACCTTAAAGACTGTTTTTCCGTCTATTACTATATCAGTATCTCCTGAACTATTGTTTACACTATCAATAAGTTCTCTAAGTAATATATTTGTTTCCTGATTTCCTTTATAAACTGCTGCTGATATTCCGTCTGTTATCTGCTGATTGTTTGCAACAACAGATTGTCCGTTATCGAATTTACCCATAAGTTCTCCACGACTAGCTCTAAACCATCCATCTTCTGGGAAACCACCTGTTGCATATCCTCTTACTACTTTTAATGCAATTGTCGGTAAAGAACCAAGCCCAGTCATTACTTTTTGAACATTTTCTGGTTCTATTTTTAATTTTGAAAATATATTGTCTATTGTACTGAAAATTGTAGGCTTTTGTTCTTCAATGCCATTATTTATTCCTAGTCCTATTTGTGCTCCAAGTGTTGCACCAACTCCAGAACCTCTTGAATTAAATGTATCATTCATTCCATTAAGCATATTTTCTATATCAGGATGTATTTTTTGAATAAATGTTGAAAAATTACTATACATGTTGGAAAATGCTGTTTTAATTGACTCTGATGATTTATTTGAATTTTCAACATTTTTATTTGCTCCTATTTCATAATTTTTAGAAACTTTATCTATATTAGCTGATACATTAGTTGATACATTGGCTACTGTTTCACCATTTGATGCTATTATTTCTTCCATATCACTCATCTGGTCCGATAAATCTTTTGAACTTTGTTCAAGCTGATATATATCTTCTGGTGCATTTCCAATATGGTCCATATACATAGCAAACATTTCATCATATTTATATAAGGCATCAAAACATTCTTTTTCACTTTCCGTCAAAGAATTATATCTATAATTTACTCTTTCCAATGCATCTATAACTTCTTTATATGTTCCAGTTGTATATGTTTTTCCAGTAAGTCCACCACTACTAATTTCATATCTTTTATCATATGCACCTGCTGCCCATTCCAGATATGATTGATGGTTAGCACCTTTTCCAAATAAATCTGTATTATTTAATGTACTATTAAGATTATCTATCATCTTGCTTATTTCTATAGAATTATTTGCTAACATTGTTCCAAATTCTGTAAGTTTATTTTTTGCTCCTAAAACAAGATAATACTTTTTAGTTTTTGATATTAACTCATCTAATTCAGCTTTAGTACCAGCATATGCATTTGTAATTGGGTCAATGTATTCCTCTACACCTTCAACGTTATCTTTCAATATATCTGCATATGATTTTAAGAGTTGTTTTTGTTCGTCAGTAAGTGTACTATAATTTGCAGACAATTCTATATATTTGTCTGCAACAGTTTGAATATAATCAAACTTAGACATTGTCTCTTGTGCTGATGATTGATAGCTGTTAATTGAATCTTCTATATTACTTATTGATTTTTTTACTGAATCACTTACAATTCCAAATTGCTTTTCTAAGTTTTTACCATAATTTTCATTCAATGGATGTTCAAAAAAATCATAAACAACAGAACTAAAAGCTGCTATTGATGCTGTTAATGCGAGAATTGGATGAGCTTTTATAAGTATAAACATTGAGGAAAATGCTTTTCCTATACCTGTTATTTTAGCTGATATTGTAGTCATTCCTTTAAATAATAGGAATACACCTATTAACTCTCCGACCGCATTTCCGAATGCTTTTATAACATTTGGAGGAATTTTATTGGCAAGTGTAAGTATACCACTTATAGCTTTTCCAACAAGATTTATACCTGTTGCACTTAATCTTCCAAATTTCTCAAAAAAGTCAATTACACCTTCGCCTATCCCTTCCACAAAAGGTTCAGCTACTTGCCAAAATAACTTTAAATTTTTATTTAATAAATTCCAATTGATATCTTTTGAAATAGTATTTAATGCATTAATTAGCTTAGGTATACCTGTTCCTATTGTCCATTTACTAATAGGTACTAAAAATTCTTTATAAAAATCTTTTAATGCAGTACTTGAAAAATTTCTTACATCAGCAAACCCATCATTCCAAAAATTCTTTAGAGCTTTTTTTACAGGGTCAAGTTTTTTTATAATTTTCTTTGAAATATCTGAAATATTATTAGCAAATTTTTCAGCTTTATTATCCATTCTATCAAAGGCAGAATTCCATACCTTTTCATAATCAGCAAGTGCAGCATTTATTTTATCTGTGAGGTCAAGACCTCCACTACTGCCACCACTTCCACTACTTCCTGATGATGAATTTGATGTATCTGATAATTTATTAATCTCATCAAATCCCATTAACTCATTTTTCAACTCTTTTGCTGATGATGTAGCTTTATCCAGACTATCTGATGTATCATCTGCTCCATCTCCGATACCATCAAAAATATCTGAATATCCTGTGCCAGAATCTCCAATAACTGCTGACATATCTATACCAAGCATTTTTCCACACCATTCAAATAATCTTCGAATGGCAATTGCTAATCCATTGACATATGGAAGCACCTTTGCAACAGTTGGTAATAATATATTACCTATTGTTCTTGATGTGGCTTTTATATTATTTTTAAGCAATCTTAACTGGTTTGACGGAGAGTTTATAGTATTTGCCAAATCTCCCCAGGCAACCTTTGACTGGTCCAAAATAGCAAGAACTCTTAATTGCATTTTCTCGCCCTGTGTCATTTCTGATACGGTTTGGCTTACACCATATTTATATGCATATGTAGCTAATGTTGCATTAGTAATATCAATACCATATTTATATAATGCTCTTGATTGTCCTATGAGACCACTTTGCAAGTTATTCATTACAGTTGATAACTCTACATTTCTAAATGAACTCATATCTCCAGCAAGCATTGTTAATGCTTTTGATGTCGCAAGACTTGCTTCTCCGGTTAATTTGAGAGAGTTTGTAACCTGACTTATTCCTGCTTCATAATTCATCATACTTGTTACATCAAGACCTAAATTTCCAAGTCCACTATCGCTAAGTGTTCCATCAAAATTTACATTATATCCGGTCATCTTAGACGTAAGAGAGTTCATTCGACTTTCAAATGATTCTGCGTATGCTTCAGCATTATCATAGCCATATTTACTATATTCTTTTTGCCATTCTTTACCGATTTTTCCCATAGTAACATTAAAATAGTTATATTCTTCTATGTAATTCATTGAAGATACTACTGAAGAACCTATTTTTTTAATCATACGAAAAACCATAAAGTATGACTGATATATTTTACCAATGGCACTTGATAATGAAAATGATTTTCTTGTTGCCGTCTCACTAGCACTTGAAAACGTTCCTAATGCTCTCGCAATTCCTCTTGAAGAAGTTCCTACTTTAGACCCTTGTGAGGTTAAATTTGCTATTGCATTAGTCAAATTTATTACATTATTCGATACTTTAGGGGCTTTTGATAATTTTTCTAATAATGCCGATAATGATGTTGCTATTTTAGGTATATTATCTGCTGCTGTTATTGCTTTCTTTTGTCCTAAAGTATTTATATTGCTTGCCAATTCTGAAATCTTTTGTGCATTTTTTCCCACACTTGTCATTGCACTCAATGAACGTGAGATACTATTAATTGCTGATGATGCACTATAAAGTCTTGAAGTATTTATACTTGAAAGTGCATTTATGTTTTTAATCATTCTTGTAAAATCATTTGTTTTTACATTAGAAAGATTTAATGATGCATTGGCAAATTTATTAATTCCATTTGATAATCCAGTTAAACCACTAGAATTAACTCTTGATAATGCAGTTGATACACTACCTAACTTTGTTACAAGAGTATCTAATGCTCTATTTGCTTTAGTTGCTCTTGCTTCTACTGATAACTCTAATCTATCTATATCTGCCATTAAACGTCACACCTTTCTATGATATAAAATTCAATCTGTACTGACGCTCAATGGCATTCTGACACTAATAAAATTAACTCTTATACATTTGTATTTTATTTATCTTTATTTTCATTTACCATATTGTTCGCAAAACTGATGAATGCTTGTAATGCTTCCTCTTGCTTTTTCTTCTTTTCATCTTCCGTAAGTGGAAATATTTGTAAAGGTTCATCAAAATATTCAGCTTTTGATTTTCGACCATTAAATGCCTTATCTATGGCAACTAAGGTAGCCCTAGTATTATATATGCCTTGCAAGAACATCATATAATTTTGATTTTTCATTCTTTCTTTCTGTGCAAGGTCATAATATTTCAGTTCACTAGGACAACCCTCAAAGATTTCCTCTTTACTTACTCCAAGGCTTAGATAATATGGCAATACATTATTTTCATAATTTTTATCAAAATCAAACTCTTCTACTTGCTCTTTTCTGATTTCTTGTGGTCCATTGGAATTACTGTCGCTTCTTCCTGGCTTATCAGTTCCTGTGAGCTTTGGAAGAGTCTTGCTAAAAAACCCTGTTCAATTAATTCTTCATTAATCATTGTGAAAATCTCAAGAATACCTATTGTTTCATCTTCATCTGCTAAGTCATCAAACAAATCGCAGACCTTATCAATCATTGCTTCTCTTTCTGATTCTGTTGTATAACCAAATTCATCTTTATGGAATTTCTGTAATCCGGCAAGAAATGCTTCTGCTGTTACTCCCATAAGTTTTTCGATTTTGTCAAATGCACCATCATCTGATTTGTTGTCAAAAATCTGCTGTGCATCCTGTAATCTCTTTAATATACCAGTTCTGTATAATGAGCTATAACCAAATTTAAGTTTATACTCTTTACCATTTATTTTTATTACTTTCATTTCCTATACCTCCAATTATAAAAAATAAAGGAACATCTCATTTTCAGAAATGTTCCTTTTTAATAAATTGTTTCTATTCCTCTGCTTCTGTTGGTGCTATAGCTGTAGCCCAACCAATTTCACCTGTTGGTGTAACATTAACTGTTGTGTCCCATACCTGGTCCACATCTGTTGCTGACCAACCAATATCTGTTGGTTCTCCTGTGAAGAAAAAACCTTCTTTTAAAGATGGATGATAAAATTCTATCCATAATCTCTTACCTGCTGCAATATTGGTTTTGTATTCACTACAAATTTTTGTCCACATATCTTTAAATACCTGTGACATACCAAATTTTAATCCTAATGCTCCTCCAAGGTCTTTTAATCCTTGGATATATGTTTTCCATTCTGTTGCATTTAATGATGTCGTGTCATATGTAGATGGTTCTGGGTTTAAATCTGGAATTGATTTTGGATTAGGAATATCTATAAATGCTGCCGGCTTTGTACCTGCTACTGTTTCAAATCCATATCCTACGTGAATACCTGCTGTTGATAAATCAATTGCTTTTGACATATTACTATTCCTCCTTGCTTTCATTGTTGTCTTTATTTTTTAAAATATCTAATGCTCTATCTATAACCTCTGGGATAGGTATTCCCATCAGCTTCGCATTTTCCAATATGCTTATTGTTTCATTTACAATAAATGCTATAATTACCGCATCTCTTATGTAGCTTGAACCAACTGTTAAATCTAGTCGATAAGCTACAAGAACAATAAGTAACATCATTCCTTTCTTGCACAACCCCTTAAAACAAGTAGTGCTTTCTAATGCACCTGATTCTGTTTTTTTACTTTTGTGGAATACTCCAGCTACCACAAGACCTGATATATAGTCCAATGACATAAAAACAATTAATGTAATAAGTCCTGTACTCCAACCACCAAACAGATACGCAATAGCACTTCCTATGACACCTGCCATAGTACATATTGTCTGTCTCATATTTCTTTCAACCTCCTTCTTTGCACAAAAAAAGAAAACTGAAAATCATTCAGTTTTCTAATTCTATCTTTCAAAATTCAATTTTAAAATTCATCTCCATTACAAACTATTCGCTGGTATCTTGCCACCCATCTTGAAATGTCTGAACTTGTACTATTGACTTTAGCAGGTCCAAACTTACATTTAAAATTTTTAGCAAGCATATCTTCTTTTGCAAGAAGTGAAATTTGTTCACAGATACTATCCGCATTTGTACCATTACAATAAACATTTAGTGATATAAGTGGATTCTGACCACTTTCACTACCTGATAATGAATATCCTACTCCTGCCCTATCTTCGACATTATAGTCTAAATATGGCATTTGTGATTCTTTAGGTACTTTGTATCTATCAACAGTACATTTTGGATACTGTTTGTTCATTTTCGATTTAATGTATGTAAATAATACATCAGAGTCAAAGCCTGCCATAAAAACACCACCTAACTTTTAAAAACTTCCTTAGCAACAGTTACATACTGTTCTCTTATTGCTTTCATAGCATTGTACATTGGCATTGTTGCTTTAGTACCATGTGTATATACCCATCTATTATCTTCATTAAGATAATACCAACCATCTTCAAATGCGTGTGTTTGGTCTGGAAATGTACCAACACCCATTCCCATTTCACTTGCTTTTGGATTAGCTGTTGCATTGAAATGAATACCTGCACCAAATTCAACTAACAATAGTGTGTTTACTGTTCCATATTCATTAGTTTTATCCTGACCTATTGAGGTCAAGATAGCTTTGCACCCTGTATTTGTTGAAGATATTTCTGAAGATAAAACAATTGTTTTTCCTAATGGGGATTCGTTTATACTCTGTAGTGCAACTCTATTACCTATTTCATTAAGTCTGCTGCATAATATCTCACATTTTCTATTTAATGATTTTTGATAATCTCTTATCTGCTTTTGTGCTTTTTTTATTTCTGAAACTGATAATCCAAAACTAATTTTCAAATTAACCACTTCCTTTTTCTGATAATGATTTAATTGCAATTTTCATTGAATTAAGACCTTTGGCAACACTTTTTACTACATAATCTGCACTATCAATATCTATTGTGCCATCTGCATTAAAATTTGGCTCATTTTCGTACCAAATACGTGTTAGGGTATCAATTGGTAATGTTGTGTCTGTAGAACTTATTACGTGGCTAAAATCGACATTATTTCCAAATACTTCAATGTCAGCTTGACCTTTACCTGCGGATATATTTGCTTCAAATGAAATAGGATTATTATATCCTGCCATTGTACTTACAATTACAGGTACCTGCTCGCCATCTATATTTGTGTATATAATGTTTCCATCACTATCTTTTTTGTACACTTCTATATTTTTATTGTAGGTCGCATATTGCAACTTACGCAAATTTTTTTTACAGTCACGCATATTCTGACCTCCAATATATAGTTTTTAAATGCACTCAACCCACCACCTTGTAAATGAGTGCGTTACCCTGCGTTTATATAAATAAACACGCACAATCTTCTATAGTTTGCTTTTAACCCTGCAAGGGAGATAAAAGGATCACCGCCTTTCTAAGGCTTTGTTTCTACGTCTATAGGAAATTCTGTGTAAAAATACATTTTATAGTGATATGGGTCTGTATGTGTACCTGTTATATCTTCAACCACATATAACGTATATTCATTGATATAAACGTAATTTTTCTTATATGTGTTAGCACCTGTTTTTATAGTACATACAAGTTCATCGTGGCTGTTATTTGATATAGACATATATCCCTCAACTTCCAAAATGACTTTATCCGTACGTGCATTATAAACAGTTAACTTTCTTTCACACTCAAAATTATCTGCCTGTTTTGAAAGATTTTCATTTACCTTATCTGCTTCACTACAACCTGTTAATAAACATAACATCATTGCACCTATAAGCAATAAACTTATAATTTTTTTCATATAAATCTGCTCCTTATCTGCAAAAAGCAACTAAACCATTAAAGCAACTATTCCTATCTTTCCAAGTTCTGTTTGTACCATTATCGTTGTGTGAGGTCTGACCTTCTACACCGAATTGGTTATAATCGTAAAGAGAAACTTCTCTGATAATAGAATAATGATTATATAAGTCTTTTTCTATTTGTTCATCATTAAAAGAATCCGGATAATTTCTCTTGAACTTTACTTCACGAATAGCACTCTTGATTTTAGATGACAGAATTGCTATGTCTTTAGTCTCTGTCAATCCTAATTCAGTTTTTAAATCTTCCAGCAACTCATTTAATAGCAATTCCATCATTCTTACCTTCTTTCTAATAGCTTACTGCTTTTCTACCTTGCTTTTAGATGTTTTAGACTTTGTTTCTGCTTCAACAGGTACTTCCGTACCTTTATTTGTTTCTGCTTCAACAGGTACTTCCGTACCTTTATTTGTTTCTGCTTCAACAGGTACTTCCGTACCTGCCGAATAATATTCTCCGTTATATTTAACCATATATCCGTACTTCATAGTCGCTACCTCCTAATTCTAGTAACATTTAATTACAAATGTTTCATCCATTCTTTCGTATGATGGAAGCACAATTTCAGACACAGTTGTTTTTGTATTTACAGGGTCACTTGTAGTTGTGACAGCAATTGCAACACCTGTGTCAACAATTGTAACATCTGCTTCTTTTGAGCCCATTAATGTTCTTTCCTCTGGTGTTGTTCCATACCAAGTGTTTCCTAATGCACCAGATGGAATTAATGTTGCGAAACCATCAGCAAAGAACTTAGCAGTTGTTTCATCTTCCTTTTTGTACTGCTTTTTATATACAAGAATTTTAATATTAAGTTCTTCATCAAAGAGCTGTTTTACTCTTGCATCTGTCATAAGTATGTTGGCAGTTGTATTCTGTGCAAGAATTGCACTTCTTACTTTTTTGTTCTGCTTTAAGTAGTTCATTGTTGTTTTTGACACAATCATAATTTCAGGTGTTGTGCCTGTAAGCTGTTCAACTTTATCACAAGCTGTCTCTACATCTTTCATAGGGTCTGAATTTTCGGTATCTGACCATTTATCTGTAGATGATGAGATTTCTAAGTAATTGTTTGCTGCATATGTTCCGTTTGGGTCATAATCATAATCATATGTAGTTCCATCTGCTTCAATGGAAATCTTTGGGTGTCCATTTACAGGATTTAACAGCTGCATAATCATTCTTTCCGGAACAACATTGGCACCATCCACTAATGTATTAGCATCATCATATATTTTGCTAAGTACATCTTTTGCGTATGGATCTGCTGAATCTTCAGCTCTCATAATTTCCTGCTCGTCCTCTTCCTCAACAAGCATCGATTCTCTGAAGAATGCCATCTGTGTTTTTTCCATTTTGAAGCCTGAACGACTTCTAATGGTTGATTTTGCATCAAAATTGCTAGGTTTCAAAGAAACTGCTAATCCCTTTGATGTTTTAATCCATTTAAGGTCAAGTCCCATTTTCTTTTTCGCAGGAAATAATCCTGCACCAAGATATTTCTGTTTATTACTACCTGCTTCTGTATGTACAAGTGCAATTGCCTTTGATGAATAAGCATCTCTAATATTCATAATCTCACAATCTCCTTTCTATTCAAAAACAATAAGACTAAGTGCTGTCTTAACTGCTGTTGCAATGGTAATGTTTGCATTAGAATTTGCATTAGCTTCATTTACGCAACCAAACGCTTTCAGGATAGTTCCATTTGGGTTTGACTTGTAAACATCTTTTAAAAGAATACCTACTGCTGTACCATCTGAAGTGCCACCATTTACAACCTTTCCATCTTTATCAATAGGGTTTCCAGCCTTACAAACTCCATTTGTAAATGCTGTACCATCGAGAGTTATTGATTCTGTTAACTCTCCTCCTAATTTTCTTTTCAAAATCTCTTTCTGTGATGTAATGTTACTTTCCGTAAATTCCATATTCTTACCTCCATTCATTACAGGTAACTATCAACTATTGTTTTAGTTGATTCTGACCCTGCCATACTTTTACCTATTGTTTCAGCTACCTTTTCTGCTTCTGACTTTTCATCATTATTACTTCCACCATTTCCGCCTGGTGTAGGTGTGTTATCCATCATTTCTTCCTTTGTTTTCTGTACTGCTGTTTCTTTCTGTTTAGAAACCAATGTTGCAAATGCATTAGCAGAATTTTTGGACTTGTCCAAATCTTCTGAAACTAATGTGTCAATCAAATCTTTGTAATCTTCTTCTTTCAGACCTGCTGCAACAAGAATCTTTTCCACTTCAAGTCTGCTTGTCTTTTTTGCAAACTCTGATTTGGTGTTGTTAGCCTCTTCCAATGCTCTCGCAATTTTTTCAGCATCTGTAAGATTTGCATCTTCAAGTTCTTTATATTTAGACTCTATTTCCTGAAGCCTTTTCAGTTCTTTAGGGTCTATAGCTTTTTCCTTTTCCCTTGTTATGTCAGCTCCATTAATATTCAAAATTGCATTAATCTGCTCTTTTGTTGCTTCTGGAAACTGTTCTATAATCTGTTCTCTTGTCATATATTTCTTATCTCCTTTCAAATCCTACGTTTTGTTAACGCAGTTCACTCTGCATGGATTCTGTCCTCTAACGTTCGGACCTACAAAAATAAATAAAAAAATAGCAACATTAACTGTTGCTTAACCTGAATGGCTAAAGTTAATGCCGCTACTTGTTTTTCTCTTTGATAATGGGTGAGTGCCTTTTTCATAAAAAGCATTTTCCCCTGTAGTTGTATTAAAAATATTAGTACCACCACATCGGCTACACTTTACATTTCCATAGCCTATATAACGTCCTAACATTTTTTTACATCCAGAACATCTTATTTCTGTACCTCTGTTACTCAATATTATCACCACCTTTTTTCTTTGAATTTAAAGTGGTAATTTCTGCCTGCTTCTTCTGTTCTGCTTCAAGTTCAGCCTGTTTTTCTTGAGCTGTTTTATATAAAGCATCCAGATAAGGTTTCGATTGTACATAAACCTTTTCAGGGTCTCCCCATAAATCGCAAGTCTGTATTGCGATTTTAGGATGAATACCTTTTTCAAGCAGATATATTAAGGCTTGTGCCTTAACTAACATATTATCTGTCTTATTTCGTGTGATTTTTATATCAATATCAGATACCGAAAGTTTTTCTGATATTTTTCCTTTTGTCTTAAGAATTTTTAAAACAACTTTCAAAAATTCTCTTTCCGACTTCTTTGTTACAGGTTCGTCTATCTTTGCTCTCTGCTCTGCAAAGTCCCAACCATTTCTAAGATAAACAGCTTGTCCGGTATCTCCACCTGTATTCTGCTCTCTTGATGGCATTCCCTCAACAATAAGCATATTTTGGTACAAATCATTTTTTGCAATTTGTGTCTGCTGCTGGTCTAACTCATTTGCTACACTACCAACATCAGCTGGCATTGATGGGTTTAGAGTTTTTACACTTAACGCACCCAAACGACACATTTTCAAAAATGTATTATCATCAATTTCACAATTAACAAATTTAATAAACGCCTGAACAAACTGTTCTATTCCATCAATCCTATTTGACTGAACAGTATTAATTGCATCTAACATAGTGATTACAATTTCTATATCAGATAATAAACGTGCATTGTTCGGAAATTCAATTAACAATATCTTTCCATATCCGTTTACACCGGAAAGATTGTCAATTATTTCATCTTCACAAATATAAAAGACATCTGTTTTAGTTGTACAGTAATATACTGTTCTATCCTTTTCATCTGTCCTTATTGAAACTGACATCATTGCAGGATTTCCATGTTCAGATGAATATACAACATAGTTATATCTAGGGTCCGGAGAACATATGTCGAATGGAGGTTCGTCATCTTCTATTAAGTCTTTTGGAATACTCCATACTTCTCTGTACGACGTACCACAACAACTTCTCCAATCACTCATCTCTATGTCATAGTAATCTTTGCTTCTAATACTCATATATCCATTCAACTTATCAATTTCTTTGGATATATCTTCATCTGCTATTAAACTTGCATATTGCACAGGCTCACCACAATTCTGTGCAATCATAAATCTATTTATTTCAAATGCGTGATTCTCAACTACTTTATTATTGATTTCTGGCCGAACCTCTTTCTGTTTATACAAAATAGGTTGGTCTCCTGCTACATAATGATACAAGTAGTCAATTTCTCTTCTGTTTTGATTATGAATAATTAAAGTGTCGTGTAAAATCTTAATGACATTTTCTTTTGTAATCCTTTTTGTGTTAATAATTATCTTTTTTCTACCATAAACTCCATGACATATGTCTTTAAATGGTTTCTTATTTTTATGATAGGGAATATATATGCTCAACTTGTATCACTTCCTTTTCCTGTAAATAATTGGGGAATAATAAAAGAAGTCGCTGTCTTTTTAGACAACGACCTCTTTTCGATTAAGGGGATGATTAACAAAAACAGAAACCGAAAAAGTTGCTTGCAGTTTTTTAACCACTATCATAATACCATTTTATGAATGTGAATTGTGTGCAACTTCACTTTTTTTTATAATTTTATCTATTTTTCTATTTATGGTGCTTCTATCAAACTTTAACTCTCTTCCAATCTGTTCATCAGTATACCGGTCTATATATTTCAAACGCATAATAGTTTTATCTTCAATCGAATCTAATTTATTAATGAAACTTTCTATGTCAAGTTTCATATCCTCATACAACTTTTTATTTCCCTCTAAATCAATAACAAGCTGTTTCACTACTTTTTTTCTTTCTTCATCTGTTTTTACATTTGCACCACTTACCACAAAATGGCAAGCAGTATACGGAAACTCGCTCATTGAACCATTCACAACTCCATATGAAGATGTTACTGGATGAGTTTTGAAATAATTCAATCTTCTTTGAATAGATTTTATGTTACTTTCCAAATATATGTACGATGCTAGATATTCTCTAGTTATCATATTCCTACCTCCACTTGATTTCTTTAAAATGGCCTTGTAAATGCTTCACACTGTGCATATGAACTTAACTTCATATCACATAACTGTGCCATACTATCGGGTGCATCATCGTGTTTAACTTTTCCCTCCATCTTAAATGAATACAGATTTGATATGAATTTCTGATATTCCTTATCTCTGCAATTCGGTTCTAAGAAATACATTTCACGAATTTCAGGGGCTTTATCAAAAATTCTCATTCTTTTACTTTGCTTATTTGATGGTGGTTTGCATATTATGTTTGTCCTATATCCGTTTTCCTTTAATTTCTTATCTATCCATTCATGATAGTCAGAAGTAGTAAGTGTTTCCTCAAACTGTACAGCTTGTACTTTATGCTTTAATATCTTTTCTACTATCAGCGGACGTGTTATGTATTTATCTCCATTGTTAAATACTACATCAACAATATAGCATTCAGAACCATATTGATAACAAATAGGTGCAGCAACGTAATCACCACCACCATATGCTTCATCGACTGCCATAAATATTCTATCCGGTGTACCATTCGGAAGTATTCCGTTATAGAATTTCATAGAGTCAGATTTAAATAATGCACCTTTTCTTTCAATTGGGTCCTGCTGGTCCTGTGCGTACCAGGATGCCATATCATCATTTTCTTCAAACGATGCACGTATCATTTTATAATCTTGTGTGCTATATCCTAAATCATATGGGTAATCAAAGTTACTTTCATCATTTTCATCTAATGCCGGTATACTAATTATCTTGTATCTTCTGCCTTTAAATTCGGCATTTGTTTCTAATAACTCTCTTCTACGTCCCTGACAATCTTTAAGGGCCCATCTTGTACCCATATTGATGAGCTTTGCCTTTCTCTTCAGACGTTTCATAAAGTTGTTATCGAATTTTCCCCAAACAGTCTCTTGTCTATCTGGACTTATAGCTTCTTCAATACCGCTAAATAAATCGTCTGCAACTGCAAGTCCATTACAATCACAAGAACCATTTAATGTTCCATATATAGAACGACAAGTATATGTTGGATATGTTTTTCTTCTGTTTAAGTCAATGGTCTCATCATCTCCATTGACATTTATAATTTTTACATTTGGGAATATTTCTTTGAACGTATATGTTGGATCATTTATTAACTCTATGCATCCTGTATAGAATGCTTTTGTAATTTTATCTGAATAGGCTGTATATAGATTTGATAGTTCTGTATTTCTTGCCCCAAACCACACAAAACCAAATTTTACAATTTGTGTCTTACCAACTCTCGATGGCATATTGATGAATAATTCATCTAATTCATCATCTGCAAGTTCCTGTATTGCCTGTGCAACTTTTCTTAAGGGATTAATTCTAGGTTGGTAGAATCTCTCCTCTTTTGGTCTCTTTCGCTCCATATAAAGCATAAAACTTTCAAACTTATATGGTGCTTCGAAAAGTCTTGCGGACCAATACAGTTCATTCATTCCGACTGTTGGCTTTAATGTTTGAACTTTCCTGATAATGAAATCTGAAATTTTCAAACAGTATTTTATATCTTCATCTTCTTCTAGCACTATCTTTGCCATATCAAGCAAATCTCTTAACGTGCTATAGCAACTTAGGTCTGATTTTTTTATCCGGTCTATAATTGCTTTGTTCTTTTCAGATACACCCATTTCAGCCAACTCCTTTTCTGTTTGTTATTGGCTCTCTAGGTGCTCTCTTTCTTTTAAATTTCCAAAATATTGGAAATTTTATTTAATTTTAAAATCTTTTATTGTATCTAAAGGTATATACCTTTGACACTTATTCGGTCCATATTTTATGTGAAGCATAAGACAGTTATTTATTATTCCATAATCCTCTACTAATAGTTCCTCATTTTTTCTCCCCGAATCACGATATCTTATGATTATCTCTTTCATTTTTCTTTTAACCTCTTTTCTTTATGTCTCATTTGACATTCTATCATTTTTGCAACATTTTTTCGTTCATTGCCTTTTTGATGTCCTTGCTTGAATAATTCGCATTCCAGGACATCTCCACAATTTTTACATTCATCATTGATTTTATCCATATTCATTTAGCTTTTGTTATCTCCTTCCTTAATACACAAAAACGACCACCGATATTGGATATGGTGGTCGTTGTAATTTTCAAATATTAAATATCTTTATGACGAGATATGCAACATATTATAAAGCCATAAATTGCTAAAATAATCGCTATTGCTATTTTATTCCAGTTAAAATATCCCATAAGCATAAGCAAGCCAGTATGTATTGCATAAAAAAGCAAATATAAGAATGAACCTATTACCGGAGCTCCTCCCTCATAAAACATTCCAACAATTTCATATGTAATCATGTACATTATTGGTTCTGCCATTAGATTATACAAAAAACCATTTTTGCAATTTTCGAATGGATTCGGCAAATAGCGTTGTCTGACTATGATTGATAAAATCGCCATAATTTTGTAAATTTGCAAATATAATATCCTCCTTAGTAATTTTTGAAGATATTATATCATTTCAACCACCAATATTCAACTATCAACGTACCAAAACGCCAACGGTAGGATTTGAACCCACAAGTCATTGCTGACAGACGATTTTCAAGACCGCTCCCTTTACCACTCGGGCACGTTGGCTCATAGCAACGTAGTGAATTGCTATGTTCGAAGTTGATTTTGTCACTACATTTGTACAACTCCATGCGGACTTTTTCTACCGCTTACGGCAAACCTTTTCCCAGGTTGATTGTCGTAAGTAAACGCAAAGTGCAGGATTCGAACCTACAAGCCGAATTAACGACCGAATGATTAGCAATCATCTCCAATACCATTATGAGAACTTTGCAATATTAAACACGATTAAGGTTTCCCTTTATTCAAAATAGCTACAGTTATGTTCAGCCACTGTGATGATAAGTCTGAGCTTCCAGGAGCTACCCTTGGCTTCTTACCACTGTCTAGCACACGTAGGATTGATACCTACAAATTTCACGATTCTTTCAGAAGAAATATCCCATTTGATTTCGCTTTCAATTATGCCATATCGCTACTTTAACGAATTTCTTGTGTTATACTCCAATTTCTTGGATTCAAGGCAAACTGACTTATTGAGAATTTCCGTATATAGTCCGGGGTCTCTCACACCTCTCACATCAACGGATTATTTTTGCACCGCAAACGTCTATTATTCGTCAGCCACAAGGATTCTGCTTTTAACTTCTCTATTTTGATACACTGTACAATATTGTTGATAGTTTCTATCTTCTTACCTAAAATCACTTCTAAGTAAAAGCTGTCTTTTATCCAATATCTCGAATATGAACAACTCTATACTGTACATCTCGGCAGGATTGAAAAGTCCATCTGCACCGAGATAATCGTGTTTAATCGGAATACAAGGATTCGAACCCCGGCACACTATTTGCATCAGCTAAATAAAATAGTTGTTCTACCACTGAACTATATTCCGAAACTGTCATCAGACAGTTAGCAATTATTTTTTTCGTGCTATGCGATGCACTATGCAGTTATTTAAGGTTCGTATCGTCTTACTGCCAATATACACGTCATTAACTTAACTCTTAATGAAGAGGTGCAACATTTACTGCTGCCAGTCCCACATATCAGATTGAACCAATATTTCTCTTTGCGTGCTAACTTACACCAATGTGAGATATGTGACTTTTAGTGCCACCATATCAATAATACATTTATAAAACATATTATTGACAAAATTCTGGTGGTTTTTATGTCATTTTCTTTTGTACTTTTATTGCTTGTTAGCCAAAATGCAATTGAAAGGTGTATATCAAACAATGATGTCAGAATTTTTATAACTGTCACTTAAATATCACCTTTTTCTCTATCAGTCGATTTTGCGACTTCAAAGCCTTCAGGATAACGTTTTCTTAATTTTGCTTTGTTCATTTCACCTATATCGTCAAGGCTATATCCTATGCCCTTTGCTGCAACTGCTATATACCAAAGGCAGTCTCCTAATTCTTTTGCCATATGTTCTCTGTCTAATTCGTGTCCCTGAAAGATATTTTTCTTAACAAGGTCGATACATTCGCCTGCTTCTCCATTTAGTCCCATAACTCCGTTTAATAACAGATTTTCTTCACTTGCTACACTTACTCCACTTGCTGTTCTCATTGCTTCTGTCTGATACTCATTTAATGTCATTGTCTTATCCTCTCTTTCGCTTTTTATATCTCTTTTATGATTAGGTCGATTTTTTGTTTTATAGGTGGTAGGGGGGCTAAGTTGTCGCCAGGGGGTGTTTCTGTCACAGACCCCCTGGGGTGGGTTCGTTCTTCGCTTTTCAACTATTCGCAAAACCATTGTTTAGCGACAAGTCAAGATACTATGTGTCATTTTTCCTTGATTTTAAAGGGTTTTCAAGCATTTATGTCATTTATGTATACTTTTTTTCTTTGTACATTTTGCACAACGATTTTAAAAATCTACATCAATTTCATTATTTTTTTGCTCTTCTATGTAGTCAGCTTTGATCTCTTCGAGACTTCTGTGCTGTTGTGCTGGATTTTGCACGACCTGCGGAGCAGTCTCGACCATTCCGTAGCTGGCTTTTGCTACAAATATCATGGAGACATCTCGACCTCTGGAATTTTGCAAAAAATTCACTAAATAATTTTTGCAAATATTTTTCCAATTTTTGACCGCTTCGCCATGGCCAGAGCCTCGCCTATACTCTCCAGCCGCCCAGTCGGACAACGTCCCCGGGTTAATCGAACACATATTCGCAAATGCTTCTAATGTCGGAAGCTGCTTATACTTGTTACATAAGTTTTCATAAATGCTAAATAAATCATTAAGCATCTCAATGTTATCTCTGTCAATATCTTTTTTAATATTAAAAGATATGTATTTCATAAGGCCCATAAAGAAAAAGGTATCAGCTATGCCCTTTTCAATATTATCTCTATCAATATCATTTAAAGACTCTATGTATTCATCAACTAATCTATATATCTTATTTACATATACATTAACATCATATACATTATCACTATCACTATCATTAGATTTATTTATATTTATATTAATATAATTACTATTACGATTATTATTAATATTATTTATATTATTATCATTTAAAATTAAATCACTATTAGTCATATCTGTATATCTCCTTTCTGCTATGTATAAGATATATATATTAAATACATATATGCATTATATATTTATATTTATTAAGCTAAAAAGAAAAGCCCCACGACCTGCAAAGATATTTTTTTCTTTGCTGCGGTCATGGAGCCTCGCTCTCTCGCACATCTCATATATATTAAATATAAATATATCGTATTCAGTTGTTAATTTAATAAATATAATATATGCATCTATAAATTTTGTCAATATATAAATTTAAAATTTATATGATATGATTTTATGATTATTTTTTATAAAAATTAATTAAAATTATATTTAAAAATATAGTGCATCTAAAAGATGCACAAAGTATATTTAATTTATTAAATATACTCTATACTAATCTATACTATACTGCGTTGCCGAATGGTTGCCAACTGGTTGCCAATCTGGCAACCGCTACAATTCACTTTTATATTTTGCATATAAATCATAAGCAATTTTTAAAACTAGATTTACATTTTTTTCGTTCTTTATGTCAAAATCTTTTATAAATATATGCATAGTGTCTTGACTTGTTATATAGTTCTTTTTTTGCGATACATCCGCAAAAATCAAATTATAATCGTAAATTTTAAATACATCATTTACGATTTTTATTTTAATTTCATAACAAAATGAGTTTTTATCATATTCAAGTTTGATTTTTTCTACTTTTTCATACGAATATAATCGGTATTTTTCAGTTGAATTTTTGGCAACGCAATATTTTTTTGCATCTTCTTCGCTTTCAAAATATCCCTCATTCGTTCTGTCAGAATATTCCCCGCTGGACACGACATATATATACATACATTTTCCACCTTTCCAAAAAAAAGGCACTTTTTACAGTGCCTTTTTCGTTCACTATTTAGATTTTAGATTTCAAATTCAAGAACAAAATCAATAACATTTCCAAGTGTTCCGACAAAGCTGCCGGCTTCGAGACCGTCCCCACTGTTAACGCCACCAAGGAAGAGATCTTTTAACTCTTCTTCGCTGGAAACTTTCCAGCTTTCCAACTCATCATCTAAGCAGTTAGAGCCTTTTAAATCCTCGATATAGTCATCAATTGAATATATCGTAACTTTTCCAGGCTCTAAAGCCTTTTTTAAGTCTGATTTTGATAAGTTACAAACCTTTTTTAATAACTCTTCTTTGTCAAAGTCGTAAATGTCATCTTCGACTGTCTGGAGCTCTTCATCAGATGCCATCCAGTCTTCAAGACTGACTTCGTTTTCATCAATATTTCCAGCTGCTACATTTTCATCATATTTTTCCTGGTAGTAGCTTCTAAGCTCTTTCTCACTTTTTGCAACTACATTTCCGTTAATCATATATCTTGCCATATCCTCTTACCTTACCTTCGCCTTGCGAAAGCCCTTTCTTTATTTGTTAATGATAGTATACACCTTTTTTTGTGCAATGTCAACACTTTTTTTACATTTTTTTTTGTGTTTTTTCATCACTGGTGTTTTCTACATATTTAATAATGTTGCCCGGCTGCATTTCCAGCAATTCGCATACTTTATCTAGTGCGATATGCCCGATCATCTTCCCATCTCTTAAGCTTTGTATTGATGTTTCACCCAACAGCTTTTCACGTCTTAGACGTGTTGTGTTGTAACCGTTTTCACGTAAAAGATCTAATACATTAAATTTATATACAAGCATTGTATCACTCCTTTTTTCTTTTTTAAATACTTTTTTATTATATATGAAGATATTAAAAAAAGCAATATTTTACATTGTAAAAAGTGTACAAAATATTACACATTATTTAGTGCAAATTGTATATTGATATTACACCGTTTATAGTGTATTATATAACTATATTAAAGAAAGCGAGGTTCTGCAATATGAAATATAGACACTATAAAAAAGCTATTGAAAAATTGAATAATGAAAAAGAATTGAGAAGATTATTATATATTCTCGAAAATTCAGATGATGTTTTATCATCATCTGGATATTATAACTTGAGATATTTAATTATTAAAAAAATATACAAATAGAAAGCGAGGTTAATTGATATGACAAGAGATGATTTGTTAAACAAGAAAGTAGAAAAATTAAACAATGTAAGCGAGGCATTAGAACTTATAAGCTTGCTTAACTATGATGAATGTATAGAAGTGTTGATGAACACAAAGAACATACCAAGCGAGATACACGCTGCACTTATGGCAAGAGCAAAAGAGGCACATGGTGGCACAACGTTAGAGCTAGTAATGGCAGGTATGCAAAACGTAGTAAATGAATAATCGAAACCGCCAAAATTTTGGCGGTCTGGCGTAGGGTTGCAACCTTGCCACTGATGAGATAAGCAAAAGAAAGGATGATCTTATGAAAAATTATGAGCAAGAAGCAAAAGAGCTTAATATTTCAGTAGCTGAATTTGAAAAGATTATTGAATATATTTATGACAAGACAGCTGTTGAAATGGTGGCACTTGCTAAATCAATAAAATGTGGAGCCCACATCATTCCAGCTCTGAAGAGAGCTTTCGAAAAAGTTCTTGAAATTAGATATGCAGAGCGAATTGATGCATATAACATTTACTATAGCGATTTAAATACAATGTGTTATAGTTGTAAAAAATGTGGCATAGACTGCAAGGGGACAACTTGCAAAATATGGACCGGTTGCGTATACAAGGAATAACGAAAGGAAGCTTACTTATGAATGATTTAATTAACAAGTTAATATATCTCCAAAAAATGGAGGACATAGCAAATCATGCTATGTCTGACTGGGAATCAGATCCAGAATCAAAAGAGCTAGAAAGCACTTTTGATAGAGCATATCAAAACGAATACAATGCTTTTATTGATTTAGCAAATAGCATTGTTAAAATGTCAAATAATCAGATATCTTTTTATACTGCTAAAAAGATATTGATGACTAAAAAAGATGAGTTATTAGCTCTCATTTAATTTTTCGAGCTGGGGAATTCTCCCCGGCTTTTTAATATGAAATATTGACAGAATTCAAAAATGGGCTTATACTGTCAAAAAATATAAAAAAGAATAATTTATACCTTTTTCGCTTTTTCGTGGCTGTGTGGGGCTTGTGTGTGTCCAGATGGACATTTACAGGTTTTTCACGTCTATTAGGCATTTTCAATTTTTAGAGTTAAATCTGCTCGAAATTGAAGTGAAATTTCGGAATTTTTTAGAATATTTTTTTGAATATTTGATTTTGGATAAGGGGGGGCTTAAAAAAAGTTGCATTATATTTTTGAAAACAAAAAAATCACTCTGTTTTTGCTTCAAATTAGCATATTTTCAGAGTGATTTTTATAATTTTATTTTGAAAATTAAATTTTAAGATAGGGGGGTATCAAATTATTTAGCATTAAAATTTTAAATCAGCAAAGTGCTATTGGATATCCGTCCTCATCATATTGCAAATTTGCATCTATGCTATTAGGATATGCAAAAACACATTCTACCTCTTCAAACTCTCTTCTATCTATATTTTTGCCTTTTACATATCTTTCATACATATAATCCACATTATATATTGTTGCAAATTCTAAGTCACTTGTTAATAAATCAATTGGTATTAATAAAGGATATACCCATTTTTTTTCAACTGCTGCATCATTTACTTCTGATAGCTTTTTTATTTCGTCTATCCTTAGCAAATCTCCACGTCTGCCAAGTGCCGGATATACTTTAGGATTATTAAGTCCCTTTAATATTTCATCTTCAAATTCAGATTCTATGTGAAATATATAATTTACATCTGATAGAAAATTTTCTTTCATAACACCATTAACCCAGCCAACCTTATGTACACCATCTCCAGCATCAACAACTGTATTATATCTATCATAAAATTCTTTATTAGGTGAACTTGTGACGTGTCCACCCGTCCAATTTCTTCTAAGTGTACTTTCGTTGTAAATTCCCTGGCAAGCAATAGACACTTTCATTCTGTGTGGCTCTTTCCAACCACATACTGAATGTACCATACCTATTACTGTTGAATATGGTGGAAATTCGAAAGACCTCTTGCTTAAAAAACCTGTACGTTCTCTAAAATGTGCATATGCTTGATATGCCTTAATTCTTATCATTCTTAATTATCCTTTCCTACTCTTTATTTTTGATAAAAAAATATCCCAAATCAATATACAATTATTACGTTGTATAAAAATTTGAGATTCCAATATGGTTCTATTCCTGATTAACATAATAAAATAAAATATTTACATTCCACTGTGGATAATTCAATAATGTAATAAAATTAAAATATTAATTTACATTCCACTGTGGTTCTATTCAAATAATGTAATAAAAAAATTTATTTACATTCAATATAACAATACAATATATAACATATTTGACTTTATAAGTCAATAGATTTTAAAAAAAATAAACCACTTTCGTGGTTTATCAGCATATGCACAAGATTAACTCCTTTCCTGTGCTATTCATTCGATTCTGTAGTGTTTTTTGGTTGATTACACTTTCGTTACTTTTGTGATTACACTTAATATGTAACCATTCAGAAACCCTTGATTTTTAAAGGATTATAAAGTGCGGAAAAAGGGACTTGAACCCTCACGTCGTTGCCAACACTAGATCCTTAGTCT
>OQVU01000061.1_pt1 | contig 30718 bp, 25 predicted proteins | sample 1691611 | NCBI WGS metagenome assembly OQVU01 (sample SAMN03418272, study PRJEB22391) | human gut metagenome | biome: human-gut; feature: organic feature; material: feces | host: Homo sapiens | place: Tanzania | collected 2013-01
TATGGCTGTGACCCCTTGGGGAGACCTGTATCCATGCCATCAGTTCGTCGGTGAGGATGATTTCTGCATAGGAAATGTATTCGACGGAATCAAGAATCAGGATATAGTCAATGAATTCAAACTGTGTAATGTATATGCCAAGGACAAGTGTAAAGACTGTTTTGCAAGATTCTACTGCAGCGGTGGATGTGCAGCCAATTCATACAAGTTCCACGGCAATATACTCGATGCATATGACATAGGTTGTGAGCTTCAGAAGAAGCGTATAGAATGTGCGATCATGCTGAAGGCGGCTATGGCCGATGAGGCAGAAGAGGAATAAAAAGGGTAAAAGGAGAAGACGATGAAGAAGACAAAGAGAAACGCTGTGCTCGTCATCATTGCCTTTCTGTTGGTTCTGGGTGTTGCTATATATACAGCAATATTCGGTGTTGCAGACAGAGGTAAAGTCGAGTACATCAAGCTTGGACTTGACCTTAAGGGCGGTCTGAGTGTAACTTACGAGATTCAGGAGGATGATTACAGTGACAAGGATCTCGAGGATACCAAGTATAAGATTGAGCAGCGTGTAGAGGCCTACACCAATGAGTACTCAGTCTATGAAGATGGAGACAAGAAGATTACGGCAGAGATCCCGGGTGTAACAAATGCAGACGAGATACTTAATGCTCTGAATATTGAGGGAAAGCTTGAGTTCCTTGATCCGGACAATTATACAAAGTGGTCACAGGGAAAGGAGTATGAGGCTGCACTCACAGGAGATGACATCAAGAATGCCACAGCCGGAATCGATTCAGACAATGGTAACGACAACGTGGTACAGCTTGTGTTCACAGATGCAGGTGCACAGAAGTTTGCAGATGTAACATCAGCTAATGTAGGAAATATCGTATATATTATATATGACAATAAGGTTGTAAGTGCTCCAACTGTTCAGAGTGCTATCACAGGCGGAAGCGCAGAGATCAACAAGATCTCTACATATGAGGAGGCTGAGCAGCTTGCTACAACTATCCGTATTGGTGCACTTCCTCTTACACTTAAGCAGGTTCGTTCTAATATAGTAGGTGCTACACTTGGTTCAGATGCTATCAGCACAAGCCTTAAGGCAGGTGCGATCGGTATTGCACTTGTGTTCCTCATCATGATCATCGTATTCAGAATTCCGGGTCTTGTAGCTTCATTTGCTCTGGCATTCTACACAATACTTGATCTTCTGGTCATCAACCTGTTCAACGTTACACTGACACTTCCTGGTATAGCCGGTGTTATCCTGTCGGTAGGTATGGCGGTCGATGCCAACGTAATCATATTCACACGAATTAAAGAAGAGCTGGCGGATGGCAAGTCCGTAAAGCAGGCTGTCAAGGGTGGTTTCCACAACGCATTGTCAGCTATCATAGATGGTAACGTTACAACTCTTATAGCTGCACTGGTTCTTGGTATATTCGGAACAGGTACTATCAAGGGATTCGCTATCACGCTTGCGATCGGTGTTGTTCTGTCAGTATTCACAGCTCTGGCAGTCAGTCAGTCACTGCTCACAGCACTTGTAAATCTCGGCGTTACAGATACCAAGTATTTCGGTGTTGCAAGAGAGCCAAAGAAGACAAACTTTGTAAATGCAGGAAAGTTCTGTATGATCGGATCACTTCTGGTCATCGTAGTATGTTTCTGTATGATGCCTGTATTCAACAAGTCCAAGGGTTCACCACTTAACTTCAGCGTAGAGTTCGCAGGTGGTACAAGCCTTACAGTTGGATTCGACAAGGAGTACACACTCAGCGAGGCTGAGTCAGACATAGTTCCTGTTATAGCAGAGGCTGCCGGTATCGGCGAGGCAGGAATATCAGTTCAGACAGTATCCGGAACAAATGAGATCGTGTTCAAGATGCCAGAGCTGATCGATGACGGAACAGATGATTCACAGATGTCCAAGGTGCGCAGCGCACTTACAGACAAGCTTGGCGCAGATGTCAAGGAGGCAAACGTAATAAGTGGATCAGTCAGCAGCGAGATGTCAAAGAACGCTATATTCTCAGTCATCCTTGCAGCTATCCTGATGCTTATATACATTGCTATCAGATTCCATGATGTGAAGTTTGGTGCAAGTGCAGTTATCGCACTTCTTCACGATGTTGCCATGGTATTCTGTCTGTATATAATACTGAGACTTACAGTTGGTAATACATGTATCGCATGTCTGCTGACTATAGTAGGTTACTCGATCAATGCGACGATCATCATATTCGACCGTGTAAGAGAGAATATAGGTGTTATGAAGCCTAAGAAGGCTACATATAAGGATATAGTCAATCTGAGTATTAACCAGACCTTCAGCAGAACAATATATACATCACTCACAACATTTGTCACAATATTCGTTCTGTATATCATGGGTGTAGCTTCAATCAAGGAGTTCGCTCTCACACTTATGGCTGGTGTAGTTATCGGTGCTTACTCTTCAGTATGTATCACAGGACCACTCTGGTACTACATGAAGACAAAGCTTGGTAAGACAGAAAAAGACGCTTAATAGAATAAAGTTATCGGGCGGATGCCCATATAAAAAGAACTCCTGATGCAGAGAGAGCAAAGTCTCTGTAACAGGAGTTCTTTTTAGTTAGTTTTTAGGGGTTTAAGGGGACTGGTGAGGTCCCATTTATAACATGCAAGCCCCGGCAAAGGACTGACATGCTCTGATCTAATGGGTCAGTTAGATCAATGACTCGTAGAGTTTGGTGATGTCCTCTACGCTAGTCTCTTTTGGATTGCCAGGACGGCATGCGTCGTCGTAGGCTGACTGCGCCAGGAACGGAATGTCCTCTGGCTTTACGATATCCTTAAGGTCTGTAGGAATTCCTACATCGATGGACAACTGGCGTACTGCATCGACAGCAGCCTTTCTGTACTCTTCCTGGGTCATGTCATCAACGCCCTTGACGCCCATAGCTCTTGCTATCTCACGATACTTCTCGCCGGTAGCCTCTGCGTTGTACTCCATGACAGTTGGAAGAATGATGGCATTTGCAACACCGTGAGGTGTGTCATACAGAGCTCCCAGTGGATGAGCCATGGAATGAACGATTCCAAGACCTACATTTGAGAAGCCCATGCCTGCAACATACTGGCCAAGAGCCATATCTGCACGGCCCTCAGGTGTATTGGCAACAGCCCCTCTGAGCGAACGGCTGATGATCTCGATTGCCTTGAGGTGGAACATGTCTGACAGCTCCCATGCGGCTGCGGTGATGTAACCCTCGATTGCGTGTGTCAGTGCATCCATACCTGTGGCTGCTGTGAGTCCCTTTGGCATGGAGCTCATCATTTCAGGATCGACAAATGCCACAACAGGAATGTCTTTAGGATCAACACATACCATCTTGCGGTTCTTCTCAACATCTGTGATGACGTAGTTGATAGTTACCTCTGCTGCGGTTCCGGCTGTAGTTGGAACTGCAAATATAGGAACTGATTTATTCTTTGTAGGTGCAACACCCTCCAGACTTCTGATGTCTGCAAAATCAGGGTTGGCAATAACTATGCCGATACCCTTGGCAGTGTCCATGGATGATCCGCCGCCTATGGCGATGATGTAATCTGCCTCAGCAGCCTTAAATGCGGCCACACCCTGCTGTACGTTCTCTATAGTAGGGTTTGGCTTGATGTTGGAATAGATCTCGTATGCAAGTCCTGCACCGTCCAGAACATCGGTGACCTTCTTGGTCACACCGAACTTGATCAGGTCAGGATCTGAGCACACAAGAGCCTTGGCGAAGCCTCTGCCGACTGCCTCTGTGGCGATCTCAGCGATGGCACCCGCTCCGTGGTAAGAGGTTTCATTGAGTACGAATCTGTTTGCCATAAAAATATCTCCTCCTTTGCCCTGCGCATTTGTGATGGGATCTCCAGATACTGCCATCAAAATGCACAAAAGATATATTGAAAATGTATATTTATTATAACATTTATACAATAAAAAGCAAATAGACATAACAGGTGAAATGTCAACATTTACAGGCAAAATGGCGGCATTTACACTGGTAATACCCTGATACGTCTGCTAAAATATGTGGATGGGAACAGCGGGGGGGTGTATATGCCCTGCGATAAAAAGATACGGAGAACAAAAGATGACATTGGCACCGGAGCACAAGGATATAATAGACAGATATGTAAAGAAGCCAGAGTGGAGAGTGGCGGGCAAAAGAGCGGACTTTAATGCCATAGGCGAGAGGTTCGGTGTGAGCCCTGTCGTGGCGAGGGTTATCACGAACAGAGGAGTTACCGGGGAGAAAGCCATAGCCATGTACCTTGACGGCGACTGGGATTCCATGCACGATCCGGCATTGATGAAGGATATGGTGGAAGCCGGTGAGATAATAAAGGAAAAACTCAGCGATAACAGGAGGATAAGGATAATCTCGGACTACGACGTGGACGGAGTTACCTCCAATTATATATTGCTTCTCGGTCTTCGGAGAACATGGGCGGCGCTGCACGGAAGCAGCGCTGATGACTGCACCGTGGTGGATTACGACATTCCTCATCGTGTGCATGATGGATACGGAATAAATAAAAGACTTATAGATGCCGCCATAGCGGATGGTGTTGATACTATCATAACCTGCGACAATGGAATAGCGGCGATAGAACAGGTGAGATATGCGAAGGAGCGCGGGCTTACGGTCATCGTCACGGATCACCATCAGATCCCATTTGAGGAGAGTGATGGCGGCGAGCGGATATATATGCTGCCCCAGGCGGATGCTGTCATAGACAATCAGAGGCAGGACTGTGAATATCCGTTCAAAGGTCTGTGCGGGGCCGGCGTTGCGTTCAAGCTCATCCAGTACATGTACAGGATATGCGGGATAGCCGAGAGCGAGGTAAATGAATTCATGGAGATCCTGGGGCTGGCGACCAACTGTGACATGATGGATCTGGTGGATGAGAACAGACTCTATGTAAAATATGCCCTTGAAAGTCTGAAGGACAGCCGCAATCCGGGTCTGAATGCCCTCATGAGGCTCAGCGGCAGAAATGAGAAGAAGATATCAACGTATGATCTGGGATTTCTGATAGGGCCGTGCATCAATGCGGCGGGAAGACTGGGGGATGCGAAACAGAGCCTTGAGTTCTTGCTTGAGAGAGATCCAAATGTCGCTGAGGCAAGGGCTAGGGAACTGCTGGCTGTCAACAATGAGAGAAAGAGCATGACGGAGGCCGGAGCCCGGCATATCACAGATATGCTTGAGACAGCCACTGTGAACGGAGAGTTCGGACAGGCGGCTACCCTTGCGGACAAGGTGCTTGTGGTGTATATTCCGACTGTGCATGAGAGCGTTGTTGGAATAATCGCCAGCAGGCTCAAGGAGGCATACACAAGACCTGTGATGGTGTTCACGGACGCAGAGACGCCGGGGATACTGAAAGGATCGGGAAGATCCATAGACAGCTACAACATGTTCGAGGAGCTGAACCGGTTCCGGGAGATGTTCACTGCATTTGGCGGCCATGCCATGGCGGCGGGATTTTCCATAGAGAAGGAGAGGCTTGACGAGCTGAGACGGAAGATCAATGAAGCTGCGGTGCTGACGGATGAAGATATAACACCTAAGCTGATGATAGATGTGGCCATGCCGCTGGCGTACAACAGCATAGAGCTTACGGAACAGATCGAGAGACTTGAGCCATACGGAAAGGGCAACAGGAAACCGCTGTTTGCACAGGCGGCAGTGCCGGTGCGAAGGGCGCAGATACTTGGAAGAAACAAAAATCTTCTGAAGCTCCAGCTTGATACCGGGTACGGTAGGTGCGTGGATGCCATAGATTTTGATCCAGATACATTTGTGAATAACATAAAACAGTGGTTTGGAGAGGATGAATGTGTTAAAATGTTAAATGGTCAGCCGAACGCCGTAGTGATAGATGTCGCATACTATCCGACCATCAATGAATATATGGGAAGACGTTCACTCCAGATGAAGATGGAGGCCTATAACAAGGGAATATAAGCTGACTTTGATGAGAATACTATTAAGTACATTTGTAATATATATCATACAGGAGGACGTAAGATGAGCGAGGTAGAAAAGTATATCAAGAGTATTCCTGATTTTCCACAGCCGGGAATCATATTCAGGGATGTGACAAGTGTAACAGAGGATCCTGAGGGCATGAAGCTGGCAATCGATGAGATGGATAAGCTGCTGGAGGGAGTAGATTACGATGTCATCGCCGGAGCAGAGTCCAGAGGATTTATATTTGGAGCACCGCTGGCATACAAGAACGGCAAGGGACTTGTTCTCGTGAGAAAGAAGGGCAAGCTTCCAAGAGAGACCGTGGAGATGTCTTACGATCTTGAGTATGGACAGGCTACTATAGAGATACATAAGGATTCCATCAAGCCGGGCGAGAAGGTCGTGCTGGTGGATGATCTTATTGCAACAGGTGGAACCATAGAGGCTGCGGCTAAGCTTATAGAGAGCCTTGGCGGAATAGTAGTCAAGATGGTATTCCTCATAGAGCTGACAGACCTGAAGGGAAGAGAGAGACTTTCCAAATATGACGTGGCTTCAGTAGTACAGTTTGAGGGAGAATGATCAGGGCAGAATAAAACAGGAAGTGTGGTGAGCATATGGGAGAGACATTGGATAAGACACAGGACAATATAATAGCTCAGGAGACAAAGAGGGCTGCGGAAGCAGGTGTTATCACCTCGGAGCAGGCCACGAAGGATGGAATAGCAGCCATCGAGAAGGCTCTTGCGTCTGGCAAGAATGTTCCTCAGAATGAACTTATAAAGCTGGAGGAGCAGGCGAATAAGCAGATGAAGGCGAAGAGAGAGATAGATCTGTCCACACCGGCAGATTTTACACCGCCGGAGGAATTGTATAAGGAGCTTATCTCAAGGATACTCACATATCACCCATCTGCCGACATCACTATGATAGAGAAGGCATATAAGGTGGCGGACGCTGCCCACAAGGGACAGCTCAGAAAGTCCGGGGAGCCTTATATCATGCACCCTCTGAATGTGGCTATAATCCTGGCAGAGCTCGAGCTTGACAAGGAGACGATAGTGGCTGGAATACTTCACGATGTCGTTGAGGATACAGTCATGACATCTGAGGAGATAGCAGCGGAGTTCTCCGAGGAGGTTGCTTTCCTTGTGGATGGAGTTACGAAGCTGACACAGCTCAAGATGACCACGGACAAGATAGAGGTTCAGGCGGAGAATCTGCGTAAGATGTTCCTCTCCATGGCGAAGGATATCAGAGTCATACTGATAAAGCTGGCGGACAGACTCCACAATCTGAGAACTCTCCAGTATCAGTCACCGGAGAAACAGGTAGAGAAGGCTAGAGAAACCATGGATATATATGCGCCTATCGCGCACAGACTTGGTATCAGCAAGATCAAGGTCGAGCTGGATGACCTGTCCATGATGTACCTCATGCCGGATGTGTACAAGGATCTCAAGGCGCAGATAGATGAGAAGCTTACCGAGAGGGATGCTTATATCAAGAGGGTCGTTGCCGATGTCAAGAAGCATATCGATAATGCCGGACTTGAGGCTGAGATAGACGGAAGAGTAAAGCATTTCTTCAGTATATATAAGAAGATGAAGAACCAGAACAAGACTCTGGATCAGATATACGACATATTTGCCGTGCGTATAAAGGTGAATACGGTCAGAGACTGTTACTCAGCACTGGGTATCATCCATGAGATGTACAAGCCTATTCCGGGAAGATTCAAGGACTACATAGCCATGCCTAAGTCCAATATGTACCAGTCCCTTCACACCACACTGATCGGACCTGAGGGACAGCCATTTGAGATACAGATAAGAACCTACGAGATGCACAGGACGGCTGAGTATGGTATCGCTGCGCACTGGAAGTACAAAGAGAATATATCTGGTACTGTCATGCAGAAGGAGGAGGAGAAGCTGTCATGGCTCCGCCAGATCCTTGAGTGGCAGAGAGATACCGATGACAACAAGGAGTTCATGAGCTTTGTCAAGACTGACCTTGATCTTTTTGCTGAACAGGTATACTGCTTTACTCCTGCCGGAGATGTTAAGAACCTTCCTAGCGGATCCACACCTATAGATTTTGCCTATGCCATTCACACGGCGGTGGGCAACAAGATGGTCGGTGCAAGGATCAATGGACGACAGGTTCCTATAGATACAAAGCTCAACAACGGAGACCGTGTGGAGATCATAACCTCACAGAACTCCACAGGACCAAGCCGTGACTGGTTGAACATAGTCAAGAGTACACAGGCGAGGACCAAGATCAACCAGTGGTTCAAGCATCAGCTCAAGGATGAGAACATCAGCCGTGGAAGAGAGCTTATACTGAACTATTGCAAATCAAAGGGAATAGACTACTCCATGTACTCAAAGCCTGAGTATCAGGAGAAGATATACAAGAAGTACAATTTCCAGGATTGGGATTCCATAGTTGCCGCCGTTGGACATGGCGGAATCAAGGAAGGTCAGATAGTAAACCGTCTGATCGATGAGTACAACAAGGAGCACAAGACACAGACTGCCACGAACGCTGAGGTTCTGGACGAGTATTCGGTGAAGAAGAACCATGGCAACCATATCGGCAAGGGTGGAATAATCGTAAACGGCATAGATGACGTTGCCGTGAGATTCTCCAAGTGCTGTTCACCTGTTCCGGGGGATGAGATCATAGGATTTATCACTAGAGGACGAGGTGTGTCCATACACCGTACCGACTGTGTAAATGTGCTGTGCATGAGCGAGGCGGACAGAGCCAGAGTCATCGAGGCAGAGTGGAAGGATGACGCTGTTGCATCGAACACATACATGACTGAGATAAATATATATGCGGACGACAGAAACGGCATATTATTTGATATAACCAAGATCCTCAGCGAGGCAAATATAAACGTAAACAGCATCAACAGCCGTACAAGCAAGCAGGGCAAGGCTACGATCACGATCTCATTTGCGATCAAGTCGAAGGAACAGTTGAATACGATAATTGCCAAGATAAGGAATGTTGATAATATAATTGATATAGAGAGAACTACGGGCTGATGGCCGGAAAGGTTTATATGGCGGAATTAAAAGTTATCAGAAGTGAGCTGGGAGGATTCCAGACGAATTGTTATATAGTGGCAAATGAGCAGACCGGGGAGGCGATAGTCATTGATCCTTCATGGAATGCGGATTATATATACAACACACTGAAGAAGAATGAGTATACCTGCGTTGGCATTTATCTCACCCACGGTCATGTGGATCACATGGCGGCGATGGTGGATCTGAAGAAGCTCACAGGTGCGGATACATATGCTTCGGAGGACGAGAAGGAAGTTCTCGGCAACAGCAGGGTGAACCTGTCGGCGATGATGACCAGTGTATTTGAAAAGGTGATAGAGACTGAAACGGATCACTATCTGAGCGACGGCAGTGTGAAGAAGCTGCTTGGCACTGAGATGAGATGTATCAGTGTGCCGGGACATACCAGAGGCGGAATGTGCTATTACTTTGAGTCGGAGAATATACTGTTTTCCGGTGATACGCTGTTCAAATACAGTGTAGGAAGGTCGGACTTCCCTACAGGTGATGAGCATGCACTGCTCGAGAACATAAGAGAGAAGCTGTTTGTGCTTCCTGATGATACCGTGGTGTACCCTGGACATGGGGAGACAACACTTATAAGAAAAGAGAAGAAGATGAATCCGTTCTTCTGATGGACGGATCATGGTGGAAATATGATATTACTGATACAGAATATAGGAGATTACAATAATGATCTCCGGGTGAGTCTCCAGGCCTTCTACGGCGGTGAGAGAATAGTGGTCCCGGAGATATTTGACAAAAAGCCGGAGCTTAAGGCGGAGATAGACAAGGAGCTTGTGGCGGATATAGATGACAATAGAATAGATATAGAGCTGTATTCTGTAGCAGACGGAGGAGAGCGGACTCTGGCGTGCAGCACACAGATCCCTGTGGATGGCGACTGCCGGGATAAGAGTGCCGTGAGGAATCCGTTAAAGCTGGCGATATACAACATGCTTTCGGAGTATACAGGCCGCAGACTTCCGTGGGGCTCCCTGACGGGTATCAGACCTACGAAGATAGCTGTGTCTTATATGGAAGCCGGGATGACCTCAGAGGATATAATAGGAAACTACCAGGAGATATATGGAACCTCCCGTGAGAAAGCCGAGCTGGCAGTGGCGGTGGCTGACAGGGAGAAGAAAATCATAGACTCTGTGGCGGAGGAGGACGAATACTGTCTGTATATAGGCATACCGTTCTGTCCGACAAGATGTCTGTACTGCTCATTCACCTCCTATCCGATCGCAGTATATAAGAATAAGGTGGATGCGTATCTGGACGCAGTCGAGAAAGAGATGGCATACGTTGCAGAGGCATATTCCGGAAAACGGCTCATATCAATATATGTGGGAGGCGGAACGCCGTCATCCATATCCGCGGAGCATATGGACAGACTCTGCAGCATGATAGAGAAGTCATTTGACCTGTCACAGGTGAGGGAGTTCACCATAGAAGCGGGCAGACCGGACAGTACCACATTTGACAAGCTTGAGGTCATGAAGCGCCACGGAGTGACGCGTATAAGCATAAATCCACAGACCATGAACGAGGAGACACTAAGGACCATAGGCAGGGCACATACGCCGGGGCAGACGATCATAGCCATGGAGAATGCCCGGAGAGCGGGCTTTGACAACATCAACATGGATCTGATAGTGGGACTTCCGGGAGAGGACACGGACAGTGTGGAGAACACGCTGAGACAGGTGAAGGAGCTTTCCCCTGAAAGCCTGACGGTTCACACCCTTGCCATCAAGAGGGCGGCGAATCTGAACATAGAGATGGACAAATACCGTGACACCCTGAAGTCGGATATAGACAGCCAGCTCGGTGCTGTTACGAGGGCGGCGGCTGAGATGGGGCTTGATCCATACTATTTGTACAGACAGAAGAACATGACCGGCAATCTGGAGAACGTGGGTTACTCGAAGCCGGGGCTGGAGTGCCTGTACAATATACTTATCATGGAAGAACGGACTGATATCATCGGTCTCGGAGCTGGAAGCTCATCGAAGCTGGTTGTCAGACCGGGACATGACGGAGTGACAGAGGGGACACGTATAGACAGAATAGAGAATTGTAAGAGTGTAGACGATTATATAGCTCGAATAGATGAGATGATCGAGCGTAAGAAAGCGGGATTTATATGGGATTAGCATTGGAGAAGGATGCAGAAGAATGCTATTCAGTTGATATGAATGATGCGGTGCGCCATGGAATGTGTGTGAGTATACTGGCATCTGAGCTGGCGAGGGAGCTGGGCTGTGATGAGGAATTCATACACAAGGTTGCCGTGGCGGGAATGCTGCACGATGTGGGCAAGCTGCAGGTGAGTCCTTACATATATGGACGGCAGCGCAATACTATGAAGATCGAGGAGATGAGATACGTAAGGCTGCATGCCAAGCTTGGCGCGGAGATACTTAAGCGGGAGGGCTACGATCAGGACATAGTGGATATGGTGCACTATCACCATGAGAATTATGACGGCTCAGGTTATCCGTACAGGATGCGGGGCGATGAGATACCACTCGGCGCAAGGCTTATCAGAGTGTGCGATGTGTTCAGTGCACTGGTCAGCGACAGACCATACAGGAAGGCATTTGACGCGGATACGGCATTTGGAATGGTGATAGATGAGGTGAGACACTTCGACATGAGGGCGTTCTTGGCGTTCCAGCGGCTGATCAACACCACAGACATCATGAGCAGGGTGGATCAGGTGCTTCACGGCGATATACCAGGTCTTGACGAAAAATGAAAAAAGTGTATAGTGACATAAGGAAAGTTTTTAATTTTAGGAGGATAGCGTAAGATGGCAGAATCTATGCAGGGGCTTAAGAGAAGCCACAGATGTACAGAGGTTAGCAGTGCCAACATAGGTGAGAAGGTCACCGTGATGGGCTGGGTTCAGAAGAGCAGAAATAAAGGTGGAATAATCTTTGTAGATCTTCGGGATAGAAGTGGAATTTTACAGGTTATATTTGAGGAGTCACAGTGTGGCGCAGAGTGCTTCGAGAAGGCAGGAAAGCTCCGTTCAGAGTTCGTTGCAGCCATCGAGGGAACAGTGTGCAAGCGTGCAGGTGCAGTGAATGAGAACCTTGCAACAGGAGACATCGAGGTCGTTGCAAGCAGCCTCCGTATACTGTCAGAGGCAGAGACACCTCCATTCCCTATAGAGGAGAACAGCAAGACCAAGGAGGAGATAAGGCTCAAGTACAGATATCTCGACCTCAGACGTCCTGACCTCCAGAGAAATCTTATAATGAAGAGTAAGGTAGCCACCATCGCCAGACAGTTCATGGCAGATGAGGGATTCCTTGAGATAGAGACACCAATGCTGACAAAGTCAACACCAGAGGGAGCAAGAGATTACCTTGTGCCAAGCCGTGTACACCCTGGTACATTCTACGCTCTGCCACAGTCACCACAGCTCTTCAAGCAGCTTCTTATGTGCTCTGGTTACGACAGATATTTCCAGATCGCAAGATGCTTCCGTGACGAGGATCTCCGTGCAGACAGACAGCCAGAGTTCACCCAGATGGATATGGAGCTCTCATTTGTTGACGTTGACGATGTAATCGATGTAAATGAGCGTCTTCTTGCAAAGCTCTTCAAGGAGATACTTGATCTGGACATCCAGCTTCCTATCCAGAGAATGACATGGCAGGAGGCAATGGATAGATTTGGTTCAGATAAGCCTGACCTCAGATTTGGACTCGAGCTCAAGGATGTCAGCGATGTTGTCAAGGACTGTGAGTTCGGAGTATTCACAGGTGCCCTTGCAAATGGCGGAACAGTCCGCGGTATCAATGCCGAGGGACAGGGAAGCATGCCTAGAAAGAAGATAGATGCCCTTATCGAGTATGCAAAGACATACGGCGCAAAGGGGCTTGCATATATAGTTATCAACGAGGATGGAAGCTACAAGTCATCATTTGCCAAGTTCATGACAGAGGAGCAGATGAACGCCCTTGTGGCAGCCATGGATGGAAAGCCTGGCGACCTGCTTCTGTTCGCAGCGGACAAGACAAAGGTTGTATGGACAGTCCTCGGCGCACTGAGATGCCATCTGGCAGAGCTCATGGGACTTGTGGACAAGAATGTATACAGATTCGTGTGGATCACAGAGTTCCCACTTCTTGAGTGGTCAGACGAGGAGAACAGATTCACAGCTATGCACCATCCATTTACCATGCCTATGGAGGAGGATCTTCAGTACATCGATTCTGATCCGGGCAGGGTTCGTGCAAAGGCTTATGATATAGTATTAAACGGAAATGAGATCGGTGGAGGTTCAGTCAGAATCCATCAGGATGACATTCAGGAGAAGATGTTCGAGTGCCTTGGCTTTACAAAGGCTCAGGCTCACGAGAGATTCGGATTCCTTCTGGATGCGTTCAAGTACGGAGTACCACCTCACGCAGGACTTGCCTATGGTCTTGACCGTCTGGTCATGCTCATGGCAAAGCAGGATTCTATCCGTGACGTAATCGCATTCCCTAAGGTAAAGGATGCATCATGTCTCATGACAAATGCGCCTGACTATGTAGACGACAAGCAGCTCGCTGAGCTTGGAATCGAGGTCACACCAGAGGCTGAGGCCGAGATCGAGGCAGAGAAGAGCGCACCTGCAGACGCAGAGTAGAATGACAGAATAATATACAGAAGGACGAGCTTCTGATACGGAGGCGGGATATCAAACAGGATTTCCCGCCTCTTTTTTGCGTTTACAGACATAAAGAGCAAATGGGGTACATATACTATACCAAAGTGTGTTAAGTGGCTTAAAAGGACAGCCAGGCACCTTAAAAAGCAAATGGTGGAGGTGATACATGTGGAAAATGAAAAAGAGTTTCTAAGAGGGAGAATGTGGGGCAGACTTACCTTCCTGCTGGTGGTTGCACTGGAGCTCATGATATTCTGCGTTGGATGTGCAAGGTTTGAGGTGTCGGATAGTGGTGAGCCGCTACTCTATGACGTGTGCGATGAGACCATGCTGCCGGATGAGCTGGTTACCATCATAGACAAAAAGAAGGAAAAGCCATTCAATCTCGTGTATTCAAACAGTACATATACATATATAGTCATCGCTGCGGGCATGCAGGAGAGGGATGACGTGGGGGTGACTCTGGAAGAAATGTACAAGGACGATAATGCCATTTATATCAAAGGCGTTCTCAGGCAGGTGGCGACTCCGACGGATGGCGTGAAGGGAGACAATGTATCATTTCCTTATATGGTGGTCAGGATAGTGAAGATGGATCTTCCGGTTGTGTTTAAGTAGAACGGTATATCATAAAAAATAAGGTGGGGGAAATATGGAGCTTACTAAGAACAGGATCACAACGACGAATCTTAAGGCGGCAAAATACGTTGAGTTTACCGTGGATGACGATTTCAATGTCCCTGATGTGAAGGGGGATATAGACAGACAGATAGCCAGCAAAGGACAGGTGACGATAGAAAACATAGACGTCATGGAGGGCAAGGCGCGCATCACAGGAACCGTGAGCTACGCCATCCTATACCAGACTGACCGGGAGGGGGATTCATTTGAGAGCCATGACGGAGAGCTGCCATTTGAGGAGACGATAAATGCGGATGAACTGTCGCTGGGAGATAAGGTTTCCGTACAGGGTGTGCTGGAGGATCTGTACGTGACCGTGATAAATTCCAGAAAATACGAGGTGAGAGGGCTTGTGGGCGTGAAGCTCTGGGCGTGCCAGCAGATCACCGCAGAGGGCGCCGTGGGCATAGCGAACGGCTCCGGGATAGAGTGCATGACGGAGAAAGTGAGCTTCACGAATCTTGCGGCGAGCTCCAGAGACATAATGAAGATAAAGGAGGACATAGAGATCCCGGCAAATAAGCCGAATATCGGACGTGTGCTGTGGGATCAGGTGACATTTTCGGAGATAGAGAGCCGTGCCACGGACGTTGGAGTACATATAAGCGGCAAGATGGATATATTTGTCATATACAAGCCGGATGACGAGGTGGCTCCGGTGCAGTATGTCAGCGCCACGAGGGAGTTCCAGGACACTGTGAACTGCGATGAAATAGATGAGGATATGATACTGGACGATATGATAACCGCATCCCGCGGTTCGGTGTCCGTGCGTGCAAATGACGGCGGTGAGGACAGGATACTCCAGGTGGAGAGCAGCCTCAATGTGGACATCAAGGTGTACGAGGACGTGGAGGCAGACCTTCTCAAGGATATGTTCTCATACTCTGCGCAGGTCGATCCCGTCAGGAGCAGATTCAGCTACGAGAACCTTCTCATGAGAAACAATGCAAAGACGAGGGTAGTGAAGAAGGAGAGGCTCAAGAGCAGCCAGCCGTCCATTCTTCAGATCGTAAATGTGACGGGCAGTGTGGATATAGACGATGTCAGGCCGGCGGATGACGCCGTGGTCGTCGAGGGTGCTGTGAAGGCGGCAGTTCTCTATGTGTCATCGGATGACAGCAGACCTCTGTGTCAGATGGAGGTGGTGGCTCCATTTTCATACAGGGTGGAGACTGTTCCGCTCAGAACTCAGGATTCCATCAGGATTACCCCTGCACTCAATCAGATCACGGCGGCGCTGCCGGGCAATGACGAGGTGGAGATAAAAGCCATAGTGGATATGGGAATGACCATATTTACCCGGAAAGAGATAGAGCTTATCGATGACATGACGGTGGCTCCGGTCGATATGAAGAAGAAAGCGGTGGCACCAGGTATAGTGGGCTATGTTGTGCGTGACGGTGACAGCATATGGTCGATCGCAAAACAGTATTATTCCAGTCTTGATTCCATAAGAAAGCTCAACAGTCTTGAGGGGGATGACGTGAAAGCCGGTGACAGGCTGATAGTGGTCAAATGTGCGGGAAAGAATTAGCTGTTGCCCTTCCAGTGTATATCGTATTTTCCCGGTGATCTGGTATCCTGGTCGGTGACAGCGGCTTCTCTGTAATATTCTTCGTATGGAACAGGGTTGTTGGTGATTCCAAGAATGTAATCGGATGACACGTTATATAACTCGGTGAGATAGATAAGGTGATGGATTGGCAGCGCGCTTGCGCCCCTTTCATAACGTGCGTACATGGTCTGTGAGGTGTTCAGATAGCGGGCAACATATTGTTGTGTAAAGTCATGATCTTCCCGCAGTCCACGGATTCTTTCTATATACTTTTTATCCTTGCTAAATTCCATATACTGCATTCGATCACCCGAAAAAAATGATAACATACGGGTTTATAGCCATTTTAATTTTAGTAAATATGTTTACTAAACGAGACGGTAACAAAAAAGTGCAATCATAGCTGACAGCTATAATTGCACTTAAGCTTGTGTATTTCCATTAATCAGGTTTTATTATGCCTGCTCATTGGCCTCTTTGTCGTCTTTCTCAGGGAGAAGTCTCTTGAACAGTGGAACGAGCTGTGCGGCGATGACAGCCTTAACGAGGTCGAGTGGAATGAATGCCACAAAACCTGATAAGAATGCAACCTTCCATGTGAGGTTACCGTTGAACTTCCACCAGATCATTCCCACGATATCAATGATCACGACACCTATGATCGCAACGATGGTATAATTAAGTCTCTTGTACTTTTTGCCTTTGATGAGACCGACTATGATTGATGCAATGATGAATGAGAAGGTGTATCCACCGAATACTCCGAACAGATATCCAAGACCTGCGCCTCCGCCGATGAATACAGGAACGCCGATGGAACCCATGATCATCCAAAGTGCTATTATGATCGTTGAGTCTCTGAGCTCAAATACGAGAGCTATCAGAATTATCATAAAGTTGAGTAATGTGATGTGTGCTGCGTTAGGGAGCGGTGTTGGAATGCTCAGGTAAGCGGATGCACACAGAATTGCAGTGAACATGGCCATCATGACCAGCTCTACAGTGGTAAATGCTTTTTTCATTTGTAATAATCCTCCAGTGATTGTAATGCCCGTGCAAAGCTTATTCACAACAAATCCAGGTAGTTTCGACGGGCTGATGACGAATACTGCCTGGATTTGTTAACCTATACACAAGGGCTATGGTTGACATTATATATACACATGGAAGGAATGTCAACCATAAATTTTGAATGCAGGTTAACATTTGCAAAAAACACGTTATTGTGTAAAATACTTAATATAGAATTCGGACGACGTACAGAGTGTATACACAGGAGGCGGGATATGATAAAGGTCGGAATCACAGAGATTGATATTGGATACGAGGATAAAGAGTATGCCAGAGAGCACTGCCTTGAGGTCATGCAGGAGGCATATGATAATGGCGTTGAGCTTCTGGTGTTTCCGGAGATGACACTGACGGGATTTACTATGATGCCCGCGCGCATGTGGGAGGCGTACAGGGATGATGCGATACCGGAGAGCATTTCATTTTTCATGGAGAACAGCAGGAAATACGATATGGCCATGGCATTTGGTTATATAGAAGCCTTCATGGCTGATGGGAGCGGTGAGTTTGATGAGAGCAGAAGGAAGGTATTTGAAAATAAGCTGGCGATCGTCAGCGGTGATGAGGTGATCATGGATTACGCCAAGATACATCCTTTTTCGTTCAGCGGTGAGGACAGGGTGTACCGGGCAGGCAGCCGCATTTGTCAGGCGAATGTCAAGGATCTGAGGCTGGGCGGATACATATGCTATGATCTCAGATTCCCGGAGATATTTTCGGCGGCGAGGGATTCTTACGATGCCATACTTGTGATAGCCAACTGGCCTGAGGAGAGAGTTGCCCAGTGGGAAGCGCTGCTCAAGGCGAGGGCCATTGAGAATCAGGCATACGTGATAGGCGTGAACAGAGTGGGCATGGGTAAAAGGGAGAGATATGTCCCGAGCTCACATATATATGATGTCTACGGCAACGAGTTGGCGGAGAGGGTGAGCGACAGACTGCTCGTTGCGGAGCTGGATCCTGCGGTCATAGCCGGTGCCAGAAAGACATTTCCGCAGGGCAGGGACAGGAAAAATGAATTTTATAGGTCAATATTATAGAATTATTTGACTGGTGTATAAAACTGGTGTTCTCTTTGGTGCTTGTAATATTTTGTCAGATGGTTTACAATGGATAGAGGCAATGAGGAGGTAAAACTTATATGAATAAGGACGATTGCATTTTTTGTAAGATAGCCAACGGTGAGATTCCATCAGCGACAGTTTATGAGGATAGTATCTGCAGAGTAATACTTGATGTGAATCCTGCTAACAAGGGCCATGCGCTTATTATCCCGAAAGAACATTTTGACAATATATACAGCATGGATGCTGAGACAGCAGCCAAGATATTTACTATAGCTACAGAGGTGGCAAAGGCACAGAAGGCTGAGCTGAATCCGGATGGACTGAATATCCTTCAGAACAACGGCGAGGCAGCAGGTCAGACTGTATTCCACTTCCATATGCACCTTGTTCCAAGATACATCAAGGACAACGTGACTATGACCTGGATACCGGGCAAGGCTGATACAGAGGAGCTGTCAACATTGTCTAAGGCTCTCAGAAAGAGAATCTAGGCAATTGAAGATAGATATATAAGGTTTTGTGAGAAGAGCAGCACATGATGAACATAAGTCATGTGCTGTTTTTTGTTATGGTGTTACTGATAGAAAGAGCAGGCGGTAGGAAAGGGCTGTATATGGAATATAATGAAGAAACTCCGGCCAGAGTGCTGAGGCGGCTGTCGTCAAATGCGCTCAAGCTGACAGCCTGTGTGTGCATGGCCATAGATCACATAGGCATAGTACTCATGGATAACAACTACATAATGCGCGCTGTGGGGCGTCTGGCATTTCCTGTATTTGCATTCCTGCTTGTACAGGGGCTGCTGCATACATCCGACGTGAGGAGGTATCTTCTGAGACTTGGGATATTTGCGGTGGTGTCAGAGATACCATTTGATCTGGCAATGCACGATACGATCTGGTATCCGGGGGCGCAGAACATATTCTTTACCTTGACTGCCGGACTGTTTGCCATATACGCCATGGATAGCAGGGGACCGATCGGAAGATGGAAGGTCGAGATTGCACTGGCCGCAGCACTTCTGGCGGAGTTCCTGAGATTCGACTACGGCATGGCGGGAGTGGGAATCATAGTCATGTTCTATCTGATCGAGAAGGAGCGGAGTGGAGCGGATGCTTATACTCTGGCATATTTCAATAAGAAGCAGAACATTGAGATCGTGGTACTCAGTTCGCTGGTATACATTCTCTGCCTGGGCATGAATCAGCTATATGCTCTGCTTGCGATGATACCTGTGAACATGTACAGCGGAGAGAGAGGAAGGATGAAGCTCAAGTATTTTTTCTACCTGTTTTATCCCCTGCATTTGCTGCTTATATGGTTTATATGGAAAATAATTCATTAAGCATCATTTCCCCCAAAAATATGTTGACTAATAACTCTCAATGATATAGAGTAATGGTTGCATTTACAGATATTAGAAAAACGCTCTTATTCAGAATGGTGGAGTCAGAAGGGACGAAGAAGCCATGGCAACCCCGATGTCAGATTCGGAAGGTGCCGACCTGAGCGACGCAGATATGTAGGTGATACAGGATCTGTGATCGAACAATGAGAGGCTTGACAGACACGATCAAACCGCTCATACGAAGCGGTTTTTCTTATGTACAAAAAAGAAAGGAAGTAGTATGGAAAGAAGATTATTTACATCGGAATCAGTAACAGAAGGACATCCTGACAAAATCTGTGACCAGATATCAGATGCAGTGCTTGACGCGCTGATGGAGCAGGATCCAATGAGCCGTGTGGCATGTGAGACATCCATCACAACAGGTCTTGTGCTTGTAATGGGAGAAATCACGACCAACGCTTATGTGGACATTCAGAAGATCGTTCGTGAGACGATCAGAGAGATCGGATACGACAGAGCAAAGTATGGATTTGACTGCGATACATGCGGTGTTATCACAGCTATAGACGAGCAGTCATCAGATATCGCCATGGGTGTTGACAAGGCACTCGAGGCAAAGGAGCACCTCATGAGCGAGGATGACATCGAGGCGATCGGTGCTGGAGATCAGGGTATGATGTTCGGATTTGCAACAAATGAGACACCTGAGTACATGCCATACCCTATAGCACTTGCACACAAGCTGGCAAGAAAGCTCACAGAGGTCAGAAAGAACGGAACACTCCCATACTTAAGACCAGATGGAAAGACACAGGTTACAGTGGAGTATGATGAGAATGACAAGCCTGTAAGACTTGACGCAGTCGTTCTCTCGACACAGCACGGAGAGGAAGTCAGCCAGGAGCAGATCCACGCTGACGTTAAGAAGTATATATTCGACGAGGTTCTTCCGCAGGAGCTCATCGATGAGAATACCAAGTTCTTCATCAATCCAACAGGAAGATTCGTAATAGGTGGACCAAATGGTGACAGTGGTCTCACAGGACGTAAGATCATCGTTGACACATACGGCGGATATGCCCGTCACGGCGGCGGAGCCTTCTCAGGCAAGGATTGTACCAAGGTAGACCGTTCAGCGGCTTATGCGGCCCGCTACGTGGCTAAAAACATAGTTGCAGCAGGCCTGGCTGACAAGTGTGAGATACAGCTCTCATATGCTATCGGTGTTGCAAGACCTACATCCATCATGGTAGACACATTTGGCACAGGAAAGCTTTCAGATGAGAAGCTTGTCGAGATCATTAGAGAGCACTTTGACTTAAGACCAGCAGGTATCATCAAGATGCTTGACCTCAGAAGACCTATCTACAAGCAGACAGCAGCTTACGGACACTTCGGAAGAACAGATCTTGATCTCCCATGGGAGAAGCTGGACAAGGTGGATGTGCTGAAAGCATACTTATAAGCAGATTAAAAAAATTCAGACAAATATAAAAGCACATGTATCAGATTGAAACTGATACATGTGCTTTTTGTATATCACGTTATTCCGTGAGTATTAATCTTTGTATTTCTTTGCGGATTCAAGTGCCGCATCTATCTCATCAAGTGATGCCTGGATCTTGCTTTCCGTACTCTCTGTATCCTCTTTGACGTCAAACGCTGAATCTATAGGCTCGCTGTCATCGGCAACATCCTCAAATGCAGTGTCGTCATAGTCGTCAGTGTGGATGACATCGTCCTCATCAGGAGATACCTGGTTGTCATAATCGGAGTCTGCGTAACTCTCGTGGATAACCTCGTCGTCCCCAGGGAAGAGCGCCTTGTTGTTGATGGTAGGCACCTCGCTATTGTCGTGGTGAGGCATTCTGACGTGCTCAGCAGCTTTTGCAGAAGGCTCGGCAGCTTCTGATGTCTCATTTGCTGTGCTTTCCTTCTCCTCATTGTCCTTCTTCAGCTCGTCTATCTGAGCCTCGTAATCAGCGATGAGACCCTTGAGTGAGACAGCAAGGATGATGATTACAACTACCAGTATCACAAGAACTATGATGGCTATAAGCATTATTACGAACTTGTGCTTATCTATGAAACTGGACAGCGAATCCGTCTCCTCGATGAGATCCGTTGCGTCAAGGAAAGTTCCTTCATTTGGATTGAAGAAATACCAGCCCTGGTGTCCGTCGTTTGTTGCTGCGTAGAGGAGAACGGTGTTGGAACTGCTTCCCTTCATATAAGCTCTGATGTCCGTGTCGTTCAGGTTGATCTTCACTGGAAGATATCCGGTTGGCACTGAGACTGAATTAGGCTTTGGAATGATGTTATAAGTGTTGTTGCTTGAGTGAACACTTACAAGGGTATCTGCAGGTGCGGATGCGTTCTGATCTGCCTCTGTGAGTGTTCCTACCTCATCCTCAGTAACAACAGGCTTGGTCTCGCTGTCGATCGCTGCAGTAAGTGTTGCAGGCTCGGCTTCTGAACCGGTATCACTGACAGTGGATGAAGCTGTTTCGGTGGAAGCAGCGGCTGACTTGTCGCTGATGGTTACCGAGTTGTATGCAGGTGTCATGTCTATCGACTCTTCTGTGTCAGTGATGACCTCAACTGCTGATGTCTCTATGCTGGCAGTTCCGCTTGCAATGGCGGTAAATGTAAATGTTGCTGTCATTGCATCTCCAGGCTTTACATTTGCCTGGGAGTAGCTTACGGTGCCCTCAGATTCCACGGTGCCGCCGCTCACAGCCTTGAGCAATGTGGAATCATATGTGATACTGTAGCTGTAGCTTGATAAAGCCTGATCGGCTGCGTTTATACTTACCTTGATCTCCACGGTATCGCCTACAACGACCGTGGTGGATGGAACCTCAACACTAAATGTGACTGCAGCGGCATAAGCGGTATGAAGCATGAAAAGCATCATCGTCAACACACATGCAACTTCTGTCATGAACGTTCTAAAACTGAATCTTGTAGTCCTCATAATATTCATATACGGTTATCCACCGAATCCTCCTTATCCTCTGTTAATTATTATGGTGTAAGTACGTGTAGCTTTACTCTGGGATTTACATACTATCTTAAATGTATTCTTTCCCGATTTCAGTTTTTTTGTTCCCGTTCCGCTCACTGTGGAGTAGCTGCTTACAGGTGAAGCATTTATTGTCACACTTGATACAGATGAGCTCACATTTACCGTGTACTGTGTAGTGCTGCTTATTGCAAATGTAGGTGACAGCTTCTGTCCGCTTACAGAGAGTGTTTTCAGGTAGTTGTTCTGGTTGCCCGGATTAGCCGCAGGCATCTTCATTGCTGTGCTTGGCATATTCTTGTAAACAGGTATGGCAAATGTTATGGCCTTGTTGAGTGCTCCTGAAGACTTGTAGGCATCATATACCTTCCATGCCTCTGTTGTAGGGGCCTGTACATTTCCCATGTACTGATGCCAGTACAGGCAGTCTGTGTAGGTTACGTTGAACTTCTGAGTATACAGAGTGTTCTGACCCTTGTTGATGTAGGACTCTCCGATATACATCGCACCGCCGATTATTGATTTGGCAGGTGTTGTCCATGGCCTGTTGTACGATGTGCCCGATGAAGCCCATCTCAGACCGTTTGTTATAGCGTTGCCCGATGCACTCTCAAATGCACCGATATTGTAGAAGTTATATATGCCGGGATATGTGGCATTCTTACCGTTTGTTCCCGAGGTTATCGAGCCTCCGACCTCCTGCTTGATACGTGAAGCAATGTGGTAAGGGCTGACGCCGGATTTCTGTGCTGCGGTGACTATCATGGACGAATATGTGGTGGTCGAACCGGTTGGGTGCGCATTGTGCATAAACGAACCAGATAATATAGCCTCAACTCCTGACTTTGTCTGTGATGAGTCGTATGACAGCTTTTCAAATGCGAACATGGAGCTTGCGGATGACATATATGTTCTCGGATCGAGGTAATACTTTACAAGATCGTCCGAAGCTGCAAACCATGTTGATCCATCATATGATGAGTAGGAGTCGGTCTTGTAGTTGTATCCAACGGTCTGTGATCTCCAACCGTAGTTAGGACTGTAAGATGTACAGTTTACAAGGTTGTTGACACGTCCCTGTACGTTGACCTCGTTCTTGACCACGTCGTTCCAGTCAAGGTTGGTGTGTACCGCCTTGAATACCCAGTTTGGATGCTCCGCATGGAGCTTTCTGAGAAGCACCTTGTAGCTCTCAGGGAAGTTCTGGGCTGATAACTGCTTTTCAAATGCTGCATCCGATGTCTGGTTACCGTCAGGTTCCTTGTATGTTCCCATTGTGATGAGCGATGAGGAGATAAATCCTGTATACTTCTTGCTGCTGTATGTGAGGTTGACCTTGTACCATGACTTGTTGGATGTATCAGTCACGGAGAGTGCCTGTCCCTTCATGAGCATGATCGCGCTTCCGTTATAGGTTATAGGTGTACCCGCTGCCGTCTGGCGGAAGTATACATAGTCTTCATTCACGTAACCGCTCTTGGCTGCCTGAGCCGCTGTGGTAGGCTGCTGCGTAGTAGCCTTGGTCGTGGCCTTTGTTGTGGCTGAAGTGGAGTCGATCACGATGAACTTGGAATATACATAACCGGTGTAGCGCTTCTTCTTATATGTAAGCTTGACCTTGTACCATGTCTTGTTTGAAGTGCTCAGTACGGTCATGCTCTGACCGCCCATGAGCATGATCGGCGATCCGTTATACTTCAGCGGCGTGCCGTTTGGCGTTTTTCGGAAATATACATAGTTTTCATTATTTCGAAGGTGAGCCTTCTTGGTGGTTGTCCTTGTGACCTTGATAAAAGCGGAGTACACATAACCGGTGTAGCGCTTCTTCTTATATGTAAGCTTGACCTTGTACCATGTCTTGTTGGAAGTGCTCAGTACGGTCATCTTCTGACCCTTCCTGAGCAGTATGGCCGAGCCGTTATATTTTATAGGCGTGCCGTTTGGTGATTTGCGGAAATACACGTAGTCAGACGTGAGAGTTCCCGTGGTCGCAGCTTCTGCGTGATTGTTTCCCACATACAGTCCGGTCACCGCGATGCAGACGACCGCCCAAATAAGCATTACGATAGAAATAGTAGTCCGGGTTCGTTTAGTATTGATATCCATAGTAACCTCCATTTTTCATAAAACAAATCTATATATAAAATAGTATTTATGACAAAATTACGTCAGTCTAAGTTTACCATAATTATTGCAAATGAGCACCATTTTTGTGAAAAAAGTTATAAAAAAGTAATAAAATTGCAACAAAAAAGCTTTTGCCGGTCAGACAAGTGCTGACCGGCAAAAGCTTTTCGCCTTATGTCGTATATATTAACCTACTCTGAGCTTGAATTTCTGGATCTCTTTGTCCGTCTCTACCTTCTCGATGAGAGCACCAAGTCCGCGAAGCTTTTCGTCGAACTTCTCGTAGCCTCTCTGGATATACTTGATATCACATACAGTAGAGAAGTCGTTGGCCACAAGTGCAGCAATTACAAGTGCTGCGCCTGCTCTCAGGTCAGGTGCTGCAACATTTGCACCGGTGAATGTCTCCACACCATCGAGAATAGCAGTGTTGCCCTCGACTCTGATATGTGCGCCCATTCTTGAAAGCTCTGCGACATACTTGAATCTGTTCTCAAATATGCTCTCGGTGACAATACTTGTTCCGTTGGACAGTGCAAGTGTAACCGCCATCTGTGGCTGCATATCTGTCGGGAATCCCGGATATGGCAGAGTCTTGATGTTGGTAGCCTTGAGTCTCTTGTTGCACATTACTCTCACTGAATCATCGTACTCGATGACAGTGGCACCTATATCTGTAAGCTTTGAGGTTATAGCCTCAAGATGCTTAGGAATTACGTTCTTGATGAGGACGTTGCCTCTGGTGGCTGCTGCTGCAACCATGAAGGTTCCTGCCTCTATCTGATCCGGAATGATGGAATATGTAGTTCCGTGAAGTGACTTTACGCCACGGATACGGATGACATCAGTTCCGGCACCCTTGATGTTAGCACCCATACTGTTGAGGAAATTGGCAACATCAACGATATGGGGCTCCTTGGCTGCGTTCTCTATGGTAGTCTTGCCGTCTGCCATTACGGCAGCCATCATGACATTGATGGTGGCACCTACTGAGATCACATCCATGTAAATGTGGCTTCCGATCAGCTCATCAGCCTCAACGGATATCATGCCGTTTGCTATATCAACGTGGGCTCCAAGTGCTTCAAAACCTTTTATGTGCAGATCTATCGGACGGGCTCCGATGTCGCATCCGCCTGGAAGAGCGACCTGTGAATGGTTATATTTGCCAAGCAGTGCGCCGAGCAGATAGTAGGATGCTCTGATCTTTCTGATATATTCGTCGTCGACACAGAGATTGGTATTCGGATTGATGGTTCCACCACATATAGCAACCGTGTGCTCGTCTATGTAACGGACCCTTGCGCCGATACCCTGAATGGCCTGAAGAAGGACTCTTGTATCTCTGACGTTCGGTACGTTTTCTATTGTGACTTCCTGGTTGGTCATGACTGCAGCGGCAAGTATTCCAAGTGCGGCATTCTTGGCACCCGCAATGGTAACTTCGCCCTCCAGAGGACGACCTCCCTTGATAACATACTGTTCCATATTTCACCTCTTAGATAATTCTCGGATTATCGCAACTTTATAGATTATAGCACATAAAACTGAAAAGTAAACAGTTACTTGTCTGCTTCACAGTATATACATCTGTAAATTCGCTTTTCTCTGTCTGTGAGTTTGAAAATATGGGTTATTCCCTGCTCTGTGGTTGTAATGCACCTTGGATTGGTACATTTCTTTATTCCAACCAGTCTCTCAGGCAGTTCAATCTTACGTTTTTCAACGAGCTTACCGTCCTTGATGATGTTGACGGATATGTCAGGATCGATATAACCGAGTACATCGAGATTGATGTCTATAGCCTGATCAATCTTGAGGATATCCTTTCTGCCCATCTTCTCACTTTTGACATTTTTAATGATGGCAACAGAGCAATCCAGTTCATCCAGATGCAGGTCGTTGTAGATCTGCAGAGCCTTTCCTGCCGCTATATGGTCAAGTACAATTCCGTTCTGAATACTGTCAATATTCATGGTTGTTCCTCCTATGCATTAAAATCCTTATCCAGACCAAGCAGATCCATGATCAGTGCCATACGGACATATTTGCCGTTGAGCGCCTGACGGAAATAGCATGCTCTTGGATCGTCGTCGACCTCCACTGATATCTCGTTTACACGAGGAAGCGGATGGAGGATAGACAGGTCAGGTTTGGCAAGAGCCAGCTTGGATTTGTCGAGAATATATGTATCCTTCAGTCTTATGTAGTCCGCCTCGTTGAAGAAACGCTCCTTCTGTACTCTGGTCATGTACAGAACATCCAGAGAGCCGATGGCGTCCTCAAGAGAAGAGATCTCCTCATATGGTATATTATTCTTCTCGATGACTTCCGTTCTTATATATTCAGGTAATTTTAATTCGTCAGGAGCTATGAGGACAAACTTTATTCCCTCGTATCTGGACATTGCCTTGATGAGGGAGTGGACTGTACGTCCAAACATGAGGTCTCCGCAGAGTCCTATGGTCATGTTGTCCAGTCTGCCTTTCTCACGCTTGATGGTGAGAAGGTCTGTCAAAGTCTGTGTAGGATGGTTATGACCGCCATCACCTGCATTTATAATAGGAACATCTGACTTCATGGAAGCCAGCATAGGAGCGCCCTCTTTGAAATGACGCATGGCTATGATATCTGCATAGCAGCTCACTATCTTAACGGTGTCTCCGACGCTCTCACCCTTGGTAGATGATGATGAGCTTGCTGATGAGAAACCGAGCACGTTGCCGCCCAGCTCCATCATGGCTGCCTCAAAGCTCAGTCTTGTACGTGTACTTGGTTCAAAGAACAGGGTGGCCAGCTTCTTGCCCTTGCACACCTCACTGTATTTTTCTTTATTATCTATGATGTCCTGTGCCAGAGTGAGAAGATGATCGATCTCCTCAACTGACAGATCCATCGGATCTATTAAATGTCTCATTGGAAACATTCCTCCTTGAATAACAGTAGTTTGTCAAATGTATTATGAATTTAAGAGGGTGTACATAACAGCCTTCTCAGCATGGCGTCTGTTCTCGGCCTCGTCGAGAATGTGGTTCAGGTTCTTGTCAATAACGCCCTGTGAGATCTCAAATCCCTGGTGCATAGGCATATCGTGGAATACGATGGCCTTGCTTCCCTCGGTGAACTCCTCGTTGAGCTGGTAAGGCATCATCTTTGCAAGAGTCTCCTCCTTCTGCTGCTTGTATGCAGGGTTGTTGAAGAACTCCATGTCTACCCATGTATCTGTGTAGAGGATATCCATATCCTTTGCGTACTTCTTTGCCTCCTCCATGCTCATAGTAGGATCGAGTTCAACATAGTGGCCTGTAGCCTTTGCTGCTTCAAAGAAGTCATCACCACATACAGTGTTGTTTACAAGTGGTGTGAGTCCATAGATGGTACCCTTCTTCATCTTTGCGAAGAACTCAACAAGAGAGTTGAATACATTATTCTTGGCACCGATGTACATAAGTTTTACGTCGAGACTGCCAAACTTTTCTATAATAGTGAGGGCATCTGCCAGAATCTGGCATGGATGATAAGAACTGTCACATCCGTTGATAAATGGAACAGTAACGTTGTCTCCGAACAGCTCAACTGTCTCATTCTTTACAAGACGTGCCATGATGATATCTACATTTCTGCATACATACTTAATCTCTGATACAGGCTCACCGAGTGTAAAGTTGGAATCCTTCCATAGCTGGTTGTAATATGTACCGCCGAGCTCAGTTATACCTGTTGTAAATGAAAGAAATGTTCTTGTGGAAGTTTTCTCAAAAAGAGTGTAGAGCTTCTTGCCCTCAAGAGCGTGAGCGTACTTCTCAGGGTTCTTCTTCATATCAAGTGCCAGATTGAGAATATCCATCAGCTCATCAGCTGTGAAATTCTTGAAGTTGAGCATGTTTTTCATAACAAATGTCCTCTTTTCTCTATAATTATAAATTGCTTGCAATACGGACAAACATAATCTGTGGATCCTGGTAATATATTTAGGATACGGGTGTTGAGATATGTCTGCCTGAAATTTTATTATATAGCACATGGTTTCAAAAGTAAAACAGTTTACGACATCACATAAATTATGAATGCAAATATTTGGAGATTTATGTCTGATCATAAAAAAATATAGAGAACAAAGTAAAAAACAACTTAATTTTTTGATTTTTATTGACAAATATGTGCATATATGGTTTTATTATTTTATAAAATTTTTATAAAAAATTTATAATTAAATCAAAGGGAGGACATTTTATGATCAAGCAGAGAAACATTGCTTTGTGCATAGTATTTTCAATCATTACATTTGGAATATATGCGCTGTATTGGTTCGTTTGCCTTACAAATGATGCTAATCAGGAATCTGGACAGACAGATGCAACAAGCGGTGGGGTAGCATTGTTGCTTACTATCGTTACATGTAACATCTATGGATGGTTCTGGGCATACAAGATGGGCGAGAAGATTGATGCCATCAAGACAAAGAATGGTCAGTCAGCAGGAAATTCAAGCATACTTTTCCTTCTGCTCCAGTTATGCGGACTTGGAATCGTATCATATGCTATTATGCAGGATACCATCAATAAGAATGCGTAATGAATCAAATTGCATACAACTATACATTGAAAAGTGTATAGATGCAGTTGCATACAGATAAAATGTATGAGAAAATAGTCCCGTAGACTGACTTGTGTCTGCGGGGCTATTCTATTATTTTTATTGCAGTTATGTAGTGGTTATATAGGAGCAGTATAATTTCAGTCATACACAAGTCATACATATGTAATTAAGGATCAAATTCAAGGAGGATTATCAATTATGATCAAACAGAGGAATATTGGAATATGTATTCTGCTTTCAATTGTGACATGCGGAATATATGGATTGTATTGGTTTGTTGTGCTGACAGACGATATCAATCAGGAGTCAGGAGAGACAGATGCAACAAGTGGTGGAATGTCGCTTTTGCTCACTATCGTTACATGTAACATCTATGGATGGTTCTGGGCATATAAGATGGGTGAGAAAGTTGATATCATAAAGAATAAGAACGGTGTACCATCAAGCAACTCAGGTATCTTATACGTTCTTCTGCAGGTATTTGGACTTGGAATTATTGCATATGCGCTTATGCAGGACACTGCAAACAAATATGCAGATGCTATACCTCAGATGAATACAGGATATGGTCAGCAGACCTACAGTCAGCAGCCATATGGCCAGCAGGGATATGATCAGAATGCATACAACCAGCAGGGATATGGTCAGAATACATACAACCAGCAGGGATATGGCCAGCAGCCATACAGCCAGCAGGGATATGATCAGAACGCATATAACCAGCAGGCATACGGACAGCAGGGATATGGACAGCAGCCATATGGCCAGCAGGGATATGACCAGAATGCATATAACCAGCAGGCATACGGACAGCAGCCATACAGCCAGCAGGGATATGATCAGAATGCATACAATCAGCAGGGATATGGTCAGCAGGCCGGTTTAGACCAGAATACATTTGGCCAGCAGTCAGATCAGAATATCAATACATCAGCAGATGCTTCAGGCAGTGATAACAGCCAGCAGTAGTCGGCGGAGACAAAGAAATACAGAGCATGGATCAGATACAGAAATCAAGAAGAAATGCGATAATTAAAAGGGATGCCATCCTCGTGGGGATAGGCATCCTCTATTATATATTCATAAGAGTGACAGGACTTGCCATACCGTGTATATTCAGAAAGATAACCGGATTTTTATGCCCGGGATGCGGGATAACAAGGGCTATCCTTGCGGCCGTAAGGCTGGATCTTGCAAAGGCATTTGCTTATAATCAATTTGTGTTTGTAGCTCTTCCGGCGTTGACATACATAATTGTAAAAAACGATTATGTATTCGTAAGATATGGAAACAGAAAATTATCGCGATTTGACAATATACTTATATTTATATGTATTGCCGGGGCGGTGATGTTTGCCGTTCTCAGGAATGTGATACGCTTTTGAGAGAGGGATGGTGACAAGTTTATTGGCAGCGTTATAGAATGCCCATCAGAACAAGCCTTATTTAATATCC
>OQVU01000063.1_pt1 | contig 30215 bp, 25 predicted proteins | sample 1691611 | NCBI WGS metagenome assembly OQVU01 (sample SAMN03418272, study PRJEB22391) | human gut metagenome | biome: human-gut; feature: organic feature; material: feces | host: Homo sapiens | place: Tanzania | collected 2013-01
ACTGCATGATGTCAGTATAATGATGACAAGCAGGCATTGGGAAAGAAATGCGAAACAAGTACGTTTCATGGTTTTGTTTTTATTTTAGTAATCGTATTGTATGATGATACAAATGTACTACGATTTCTTGAAACAGCAAAAGAAAAAGGGGAAAATATCAAAGTGGGCGAAAAAAAAATGGGATTGCATGTTACAACAAAAAAAGAAGGGGTACCCTACTCCATGTTACACGCGCATGATAACAAATGAACAATCAGTAGTTTACATCAAATATAATACATATCCACAGGATTTCTACACTACATCTTTTTATATAGGGGTCATCGTCATGCGATGGAAAATGAGACCGTTTCAGACAGGATTGCAATCGCATGAGAAACGCCACAAAACAATTATCATACGGTAAAAAACATATTCATTGCGTATAAAAATCATGTTGCGGAGTAATTTTTAAAGACTTAAATTTTATTAATCAATAAAAAAAACGTATATTTGCACCACCAATAAATTTTTTCTAAGAATCAATAACAATTTTAAAGGATATATAAATATGGAAAAGTACACCTTGCGCAACTCTTTCGTTTTCACAGTAATTCTTCTCTTAGGATTCTGCGCCAACGTATGCGCACAGAACGAACAGTCGGAAGCAAAGAAGACTGTTTACATCGAGTATTTCAACCGTCCACAGAACCTCAGTTTTTCACAAGCTGAAGCTTTGCGCAACAAAGTGATTGAACACATTCAGTATCGCAAGCGCATTATTCTGATTGACGTGGATTCTGACAAATCGCTCAAACTGGAGCAATCACGACGCGAGAGTCCTGAAGCCTCTGCAGAAGGCGATATGGATCGTATGAAGACCATGGTGACCATTGGTGCCAACCTCATTCTTCAAGGTAGAATCAACTCGATTGCCACTAAATCTGAAACTGATAAAGAAGGTAAGCGCACTTATACTGCCACCTGTAGCTACACCCTTAAATTTGTGAATCCACAGAACGGTACCATCGTTGCCAGTGAGACCAACGAAAATTCCGGCTACGATGCATCGGAGGAAAAAGCCATTCTGAGTGCAGTGACAAGCGTTAGTACCTCGAATGCTATCGACAGACTGCTTGAAAGCATAGCTCCCCTATACGGTCACATCCTCGAAATCAGCAAATTGAAGAAGGACGAAGCCAAAGAGGTTTATATCGATTTGGGCACATTACACGGTATCGACACCGAAACTTGGTTTAGCATCAAGGTAAGTCGCCAGATTGCCGGACGTACAGCCAACAAAGAAATCGGTCTCTTGAAAGTCTGCTCGGTAGAGGGTGAAGACATCTCGCTCTGCAAGGTAAAGAAGGGTGGTAAAGAGCTCAAAGCGGCTATGGATCAGGGGGTCACCATCACCCTTCAGTCAAAATTCGTCAGCACCCTCTTCGGTATCCGTATCTAAGACCAACGAGGAAAATTGATTTATGCAGCCATCACCTCTCGTCGGCCTGCTGACCGATGAGGGTTTTAAGCCAATAAACCACGAAGTATAGATATGAAAAAGATTATCTGTTTCCTGTTGGGACTGATGCTCTGCCCCAACCTTTTCGCACAAGTATATTCCAACGATGCCGAACTGGTGTCGGAGGAAAACGGTAATGTAACATTACGATCATCGGGCACTGCCGACAAGAAAAAGGAAGCTACCGCCCTCGCCATCAAGTCAGCATTCAACACGCTGTTTCACTCTGGTGTGGCAGGACTGAAAGGTGGTACTCCCATGATAGCCGTACCCCGCAAGGACTACGACTACCGTTTCTTCTCTGAGTCACGATACATCAACTACCTCACCGACGAACCCAAGGAGGTTGATGATATGAAGGTGACGAAGAAAAAGAAAGTGGTTGTGACGGTGACCATCAATACGAAGTCGCTGATTGCTGACCTCCAGCACAACAGCATTGCTGTTTCGCCCACATGGGTAGATGGTAAGAAGCAGGTGAAAGCTACCGCCGCCCTCAATCCCACCATCGTCATTGTGCCAGAAGTGAACAGCTGCAATGGTACCGACTTTGAGGCGATGCGCAAAGCAGCAGAGAATAATGAGGCGTTGAAATATGCCCTCACCCGTGTCACTGCTGAATTTGCCAAGCACGGTTACAAGACTCGCAATTTTATCACTCAGCTGCAGAACTCCAAGAGAGATGAGATGATGCGCATGGGCAGCAAGTCGGACTTGAAGACCAAGATTGTGCAGCAGTTGCCAGGCGACATCGTTGTCAAGGTTGATGCCAAAGTACTGGCAGACAACCAGAACCACATCGAGTGCAACCTCAACCTGAGCGCTGTGGAGAATCAGACCAACGGCAACCTCGCTGCAGCCACCTTCCCCAGTGGCAAATACTACAAGGGAAGCACAGGCAATACCGAACTCGTGGAGTATTCGATGAAAAAGATTACTGCCGACTTCTTCGAGCAGATCAAGAGCTCGTTTGAGAAGATGGTAGCCGACGGACGTGAAATCTATATTGACCTGACCCTCTCACAGAGCATCAGCGACTGGGACTTCGACCAAGACAGTCCTGAATCGGGTGACAACTTCAAAGACGCCCTCGACGACTGGTTGCGCGAACATGCCCAGCAGAGTGTCTATGACATGAGCAACAGTACCGATAAGTTTGTACACATCGCCCTCAACATCCCTTTGTGGAATGCAGAGCGCGGACGTTCATACACCATCTCTAATTTCAGCAGCGACCTCCGCAAATTCTTCCGCACACAGTTTGGTGACAACTACAAAGCCACCATTACCGCACAGGGACAGAAACTGGAGATTGTCATTGAATAAATTCCAGGGACTGAGTATCAACAATAATTACCAAGAGTATGAAAAGACTGTTCACACAAATAGCAATGATGACGCTTGCCATCGTAGGATATGCGCAGAGCGACATCCATTTCTCAACCGTGAAAGCCACGGATAAGAATCTGCCTGCAGAAGTCATTGATGCACTCGACCTCAAGATGCACCAGGTGCTCAACCGCAACAGCGCAGCAGCAGCCGACGTGTATAATGTGTTTGCCATCGAACCAGCCCTCTCGCTGGGCGATGTGCTCTCTACCGAGGGAATGGTGCGCAACGTATCAGTTGCCAAAGGCGAACTGGTGCTCATCGCCAAGAATATCATCGACGGCACGGAGTACTACAGTCTGACCATCCCCGTGGAGGCTGATGCCGTAGGCGATAAAGACAAGACGCTGATGAAGCTGGTGCAGAATATCAAGGTGACCAACCCCGCCTTCACCCGATTCATACGTACCACCCGTCAGAAGATAGCCGACTACTATGCCGCCAACTGCGCCATCATCCTGCAGAAGGCACAAGCGCTGTATAACCAACGCCGCTATCAAGAGGCTGTCATTTATCTGTCGGCTGTGACAGGCAACATTCCCTGCTACGATCAGGCTTATGCCCTTCAGCAAGAGATTGCCGCCAATATCCCTGCCGGTCCAGATACCGTCATCGTAGAGAAGGAAGTGGAGAAACCCGTCATCGTGGAAGTGGAGAAGCCCGTCATCGTGGAAGTGGAAAAGCCACAGCCCGCCACTCCCGTCATCGACCAGAAGGCACCCCAGATGCCTCCTTACGAACTGACGATCTCGGTGAACGACCTCGATTTCCGCATATTGCGTTGCTACGGCAATAAAGAACAGAACCGCATCACCATCGAAACAGAATTCTGCAACCGCCGCATGAACACGGAAAAAGGTGATATTGAAATCAAATCAGCCTTCGACGAGAATGCCAAGGAGTTGGAGCGCTACAACTTCTCCGTCAACGAATACGACAGCAGTTACGACTGGCGCAATATGCCTCCGAAACTGGCTATGAAGCAAGACTTCTACCTCATCAAGGCAGACCATTTCATCCCCAAGATTTCATACATCAAACTGAAAGTGCGCGATGCCATCATTGAGATTCGCAATCTGCCAGTAGAATGGTAGCATAACACCTATTTATAAATACAGACCATTATGAAACGACTAATAACCCTCGCATGCATGATGCTCGCCATCGTGACGATCTATGCACAAAACAAGGTGGTGGAGAGTAGTGCCAAGAAAGTTCCCGCATGGCTCGGCACAGCCGTAGAAGGCAAACTCGTGGTCAGCGTAACAGCCCCCACCTTAGCCCAAGCACAGGTCAAGGCGATGAACGAAGTGACTGAGCGCATCATCCTCTCGGTGGCCAGCAATGTCAGCGTGACACAACGCAACGTGGCCAGCGAAACCGTGACCAACGACGGTGTAGAATCGCGCGACGAATACAACCGCATCGCTAAGATGAAGTCTGCCAACCTGCCGTTCCTCAAAGGTATCTCGCAAGCCAAGGTGGAAGAGGTCTATTGGCGCCGCATGCGCGACAAGCAAACTAAAAAGGAGTTTTACGAGTATTCGGTGCTCTACCCCTACTCCCGTGCCGAACAGCGCACGCTGCAAAGTCAGTTTGAGAAGATTGATGCTGAGAAAGTGGCACAATACCAAACCCTGGAAGACGGTATTGACGATATTGCCGATGTGGCAGACATCAAGGCTGCCATCACCCAGTTGGCAGCATTGAAGGAGTACTTCTTTGATGATGTCCGCGTGAAACAAGTGGAAGGGCTCATGTTGCGCTACCGCCAACTCTATGACGCTCTCGCCATCACCGGACGCTTCACCGACGACAATACCTATCTGGTACAAGTATTGCTGAAAGGCAAACCCGTGCGCGTTGCCAAGGTGCCCACCGTTAAGTCGAACTGCGCCGGACAAATCAGCGTAGAGCCACAGGACGGTGCCTTCCTCATCAGTTTTGACGCCACCGACTGTTTGCCCGAAGAAGAAAACTTCCTCGACATACAGTTGCGCATAGAAAACAAGAAGCTGCAACAGCGTGCCATCATCGGTGTGGATGCCGATGCCACCATTAATATTGCGCAAGCCGTAGTGCCCGAAGGCAAGATCATCCTCACCGCCAATGCTGTCAACAAGCAAGACCGCACCCTGACCGACATCAATATCCGCATGACTCTCAACAATCGTCAAGGCATTACCTTCGGTTTGAAGAGCATCGAACTTGAAGTGCCCGAACTGACCGCCCCGTTGGTATTCGACGACATCGACGCCATCTTCGGTTCTAAAGGAATTATCCAGGTCAAAGCACTGGCAGAAGGCACGATGAAAGCCCGCACCACCAAAAAGTCGCGCTTCGCTTTCGTCAAAGGCACCATCACCGTGGTGAACCCCACCACCAATGGCGTGGAGCGCATCAAGGTGTCACTCCCCTACACCACCAACTGGGAAGAATAACCCGCAACCGTTTATAAACTATTAAATAATAACTCAAAAAACAAAAAGATTATGAAACAGCGTATTTTCAACCTGCTGCTCCTTGCAGCCATGATTCTGTGTGGTTCAACCATGGTTTCGGCACAGTCGAAGGCCCTGGCAAAGGACATCAAGAAAACCACCAAGGAATGGAAGAAGGCTGGCTGGACCATGCTTGCATCAGCCTCAACCATGGATTATGCTCTGACCAAGTATCGTACCTATATTGAAGGAGACGAGGAAAACCGTATCAGCCTCATCGGCATTGCAATAGGTTCTAATCCCAAGATTGGTCGCGACAATGCTACAATGAGTGCCGTTTCCAACTATGCTATGCGTGCGAAAGCTCAGGTAGTAGGTAAAGCCAAGAGCATTGCCTCTTCAGACAATAGCAGCATGACCACCGAGGAAATTGATAAATTCGGTCAGGCTTACGAAATGGCTGTCAACACCAAGATTGCCGGTTTGGTAAAAGAACACTTCGCCATGGTTCGCAACGCAGACGGTAAGAAAGAATTCCAGGTATTCCTTTCTATCGACGAGACACAGGCCAAGAAAGCACGCGAGGCCGCAGCACGCGAAGCCAAGCAGAAAGCCGCTCTCAAGAATCTGAGCAAGGAAGTAGAAGACTTCATCGGTGAACCTGTAGCTCAGGATTAACCGACCACATATCGACAATCCGAAAGCCGACCGCAAGGCAGTCGTATGCTTCGGATTGTCGATTTTTTCATTATTCACAGACTGTTCACCATTAACACCTTCAACAATGAAAAGACTCGTTTTTCTCGCCGTAACAGCGTTGGCAAGTATTCCCTTGTCTGCTCAAGTCGTTACTGACGATTTTGACAAATTCATCCAAGAAGAGAATGCCTCGTTCGACAAATTCATCGACGATGCCAACAAGGAGTTTATCGAGTTTCTGCGCCACCCATGGAAAAAGGCAGAAGCCAAGAAACCCGTGGAGCGACATACCAAACCCGGACCTCCGAAACCTGTCATCTACGACGAGCAAAAACATCCTGAAGATACTCCACCAGTGGAACTGACCATCAAGGATATTCTCAATCAGACCACCATCGAGGGACAGCAACGTCCTACGGTAGAGGTGAAAAATGTGGATCAGTTGACCTTCGACAAACCAACACCCAAACCACAACCACAACCCAAGCCAACTCCAAAACCTACAGTGATTGTGGCTAAGCAAAATACACCCACCATCATTGGAGGTAATACACCGAAAGCAGAACCTGCGAAACCACAGGCTACACCAGTTAAGCCGCAACCCGTGGCACCTAAAGCAGAACCGACAACACCTGCGAAACCACAGACAACACCGGTTAAGCCGCAACCCGTAGCACCTAAAGCAGAACCTACAACACCGGCGAAACCACAGGCCACACCGGTGAAGCCGCAACCCGTGGCACCAAAAGCAGAACCTACAACACCGGCGAAACCACAGGCCACACCGGTGAAGCCGCAACCCAAGCCAAAAGCCAAGCCCGCTATGCAGAGTTCGTTGCAAAAGGAATTCTACCCCAGTATAGCCATCAACTATTGCAACACCAAACTCTATATTGACGCATCGATGAAAGGCGTTATCAATATCACCAGTAGTCAGGAATGTGCCGTTGCCGACGGTTACGAAGCACTGTGCCGTTCCAACTACAAACCCCTTATTGCCAACTGCCAGCAGGCACAGAAAGACTTCCGCCTCAACGACTGGGGAGTATTCCTCTTTGTGAAAACCGCAGCCGAAGCCTTATGCAACGATGAAAACAGCTGTATTGTCATGCAACAGTTCCTGCTCAACGAACTGGGTTACCGTGCGAAGATGGCACGTCGTGGCGATCGCAACCAATTGTTATTGTTTGTTGCCACCGACTGCATGGTGTATGGTCACCCCTATTTCACCAAAGAGGGATTGAACTATTATAACATCAACGGCACGGAGGCCTGCACATTCTATATGTGTAATCAGGATTCGAAGAAAGCCAAGACTCCCGTTGCCATGCGCCTCAACAATGTTCCAGCCCTCAACAGCGGCGTGGTCAGTAGGCAGCGCACCAACAAAGCCGGCAATGTCAGCGTCAGCGTTAATGTGTCCAAATCGTTGATGGACTTCTATGCCTCCATGCCCCAATGCGACTATGGCGTCTATGCCAAGGCACCCGTAGCAGGCAGTTTAGCACAAGAGGTGCTCGGCACATTACGTCCCCTTGTACAGGGAAAGAGTGAAGTCGATGCCGCCAATCTGCTATTGAACTTTGTGCAGACCGGTTTCAAATATGCTACGGATGAAGAACAGTTTGGTTTTGAGAAGCCCTTCTTTGTTGAAGAACTGTTCTATTATCCTGCCTGCGACTGCGAAGACCGTTCAGTGCTCTTCGGTTGGCTGGTTCGCGAACTGCTTGGCCTTGATGTCGTTTACCTCGACTATCCCAACCATATCGCCACCGCCGTACAGTTTAAAGGCGATGTGAAAGGCGATTTTCTGACCATCAATGGCAAGCGTTACACCGTATGCGACCCCACCTATATTGGAGCTTCCATCGGTATGACCATGCCCAATCTGCGTTCAGCAGGCGTTTCCATCCTTCGCTATTAACCCTCCTGTCCGAGTTGGGGATTAGCCATCACCTGTAACAATAATGACCGACATGATATGATGTCGGTCATTATTGTTTTCAAGGGTTATTGTGCTTTGCAAGATTCTTATACTAAAAATCTCCGCATCAGTTTGCAGGATTCAGCGGTGTCATGTGGTAGCCCATGGCAGAGAGTTGCATGGCCATTCCCATGAGATAGAGTTGGTGGAGGCATTGTGTATAGGCATGAAAAGCCTCTTTGGTGCCAGGCTGTATATGTTCGTGACGCAACATATTATCGGTGCGCGAGGCACACTCCGCCACGATGTCCTGTGTTTTTCTGCGTCCATTCTCATCGAGTCTGAGCACATCCTCCATGATATGATCATCCATCGCATCGTAGCCACGCGCATCGCGCAACAGTTCGTAAAGCTGTGGATCAGCATTATAGCGCATCCAGTCTTTGTCCCACATGTATGCGATAGCCATGCCGACAAACATCATCCACCCCAACGAAACGGTAGGATAGGCAGCAAACTCCCTGATGCCATCAGGGAGATAAGCCTCTATCAGTTGTTTCCATCGTCCTTCTACATCAGGACATTCAGGCAGACGCTCATCCACCACTTTCATTCCCAGCAGATAACGGTGCAGGTCATCGTGCAACCGCTGTTCAAAAGTTTTTTCCATATCTTGTAGTATTCATACGTTGGCGGACAATGGCTGCATCGCCTGGCGACAGTACCTTGTCCATACTTGATCATCATCATTCAATCTACAAAGATACAACATTTCGTTGGTTTTCCCATCGTTTTTCAAATAAAAAAAGCTCCCATGTCATCCGACATGGGAGTAGAAAAAGGATACATTCCGCAGATCTTCACAGATACAGCATGGAAGCATCATATTGATTGAGAGTGTTTATTCTTAATTGGTCATCAGGGTAATTGAGCGTGTTGATGCTATCATTTGCGTCCCATCAAATCGTCGTTGCTCACCTGTTTGGCAGTCTTCTTGACCGATGCTTTCAGACTTCCGAAGCGATAAGACACTCCAAACTGCAGATTCCAGTTAGGACTATCTATACTATTATTGCCGATGTAGTCACCTTTCACATAATGGGTTTTCGTATCGTTTTGATAACTGCAACGCACAAAGGTGGTGAGTCGGTCTTCTTTAAGGAAGGAGCGACGGAGCGCCACGGAGAAGCTCTGCCATGCACAGTCATAACTGTAAAGCGTTGTCGGAGTGGCATAATCTAAATATGCCGACAGGGTCAACGTCAGTTTGGCAGGCAGTTCCTGTGTCAGTTGATTATAGGAATCGAAGTTCCATCTATGCATGGCAAGTCCAAGCGAAGTATTGGCTTTGTCCACCCAAGTGACGGTGCTGTTGCTCACGAGTTTAGTGGTTGGAGTAATCTGCCACTGGATATAAGGCACCACCTGGAAGTAGTTGACCCTACCGCTATTGTCGTAACTCGACATGAAGCGATTGTCTTCCACCCATTTCACTCCGGCAATAGCATCATTGCAGAGGCTGAGTGAGGCATTGAGACCGATGGTCAGTTTGGTGGTCATGAGGTTGTATCCCAACGTGAAATTGTTAGCTTTCGATGTGCCTAAATGCGGATTTCCGTAGCTGATGGAAGTTGGTGTTTCATTATGATACGGGTTCAGATAACTGATGCCCGGTCTTGACAACCGCATGGTGTAAGCGAGTTTCAGCGAGTTTTGATCATTGATGCGCCATGTCGTGCGAACAGACGGAACGATATCGTTGAAACGTTTACTGAAATCATCTTGTGAACCGTCGGGCCATGATCCCTTCATGCGTGACGTCTCGTAGCGCAGTCCGGTAGCAAGGGTAAATCCATCAAGGCGATATTTATATTCAGCATAGGCAGCACCCACATCAGTTTTATGGTCAAACTTAGTAGCTGGTGATCGTAGGAGTTCGCTGTTGAGGTATTCCCTCCTGAGGTTATCACTATTATTGAATCGCAACACATACTTACCACCCACATCTAATGAATGATGCTTGCCAAACGGACGTTCATAGTCAATCTGCAGGGTATGTTCGCTGAAGGTAGTATGATTGTCAAAAGACTGGCTGTCATATTCCCCATAGTTCAAACACTGTGACAGGTCTAAGTTTCCGTCGCTGTGAGAACGTGTGGTAGAAAACAGATAGTCGATGGCAAGGAGTTCGCCCTTTCTGCTGAAATTATGCTGATAGGACAGTTGCAAGTCGATATCGAAATAGCGCGACAGCACATCCCTACTGTCCATCTGCATGCTATAGATGGGATTTCCAGCAGCATCGGTCAGTCGGGTATTTTTTATTGCATCATCTTTCACCCGATAGGCAAAACCACTTGCCGCCAGGGTCAAGAGGTTGCAGGAGTCGAGTTCCAGACTGGCATCCATGCCATACCACATGTTTCTTCCCGGGTTGTAGGATCTCCGTTCATCGTGGTACCGGTTGTTGGTGTCGGTATAGACATAGTCGGTTGTTTCTGTCTGATGCCATTTCTGAAATGCCATACCGAAATACGGTGCGATGGTGAGTTTGCCCGTCTGTGCTGTAAGAAAGAGGTTGCCGTTGTATGGATTGCCACTATCTCCAAATGTTCCGTTCGAGCTGACAGTACCCGTCAGTCCTTTCATCTGGCTCTGTCTGTCCATCACGATATTGAGGATGCCCACCAGTCCTTCCGCATCATATTTAGCACCAGGTTCGGTGATGACCTCGATGCGTTTCACCATACTTGCCGGCAGTCCTTTGAAAAGTTCCTTGGCATTATTGGTAAAAGACTGGTCAGGTCTGCCATTCTTGAATATTTTGAAATCGCTCGAACCCTTGACCTTGATCGTACCATCAGCATCGACGGTGACAAACGGCACTTTTTTGAGCATCTCTATCAGCGGATTGGTCTTTGCCTCAGGGTCGGCAGCCACATCATAGCTGACGCGGTCGTCTTGCGTCTTCACCATTTGTCGCTGTGCCTTAACGGTCAGTTCGCCCAGACCCACATTTTTATATACATCAGTAGTGTCGGTGGCTACGGCAGCAGAGTCGCTCTGCGCCTTCGCTACAGGGCATAGGAGTAGCAGTAAGGCTGCCCATACATGTCTTTTCATCATTGTCTTTGTGTTTATGTTGTGTATGTTTATTTCTTTCCGAGATAGTCTATGGCTTGTTTGAGCATTCCCTCAAGATAGATATCTCCGCGAACGGTTTTGTTCATGATATTAGTCATATCCAAAATAGTATTCTTACATGTTGTCCGTTCGCCATAGGTCAAGAGATTGCTGTGGTCTTTACACAATGCCACTATCTTAGTAGCGAGCCCCACCTGCAGCATTTTCTGGCTAGGGTCTTTGATGGCATCGAGGAAAGCCACTCTGAGTAGTCCGAACTGAGTCATGAACTCCACATCATTGGTGACCTTCGACGGTTTTGCAGTCACATCATCTGCCGCCAGATCGTCAGTTGTCTTGTTGTCGTCTGACACACTAACCTGTTGCAGGGTTTTGTCGCCCTGTTCGTCATAGCGCTCGATGATGAGCGTATTGCCAGAAAGGGTGCTACGTATGCGATTACCCTTGGCAAGACTCGACAGGCTGTTCATCGTTACGCTTTTAGCAGCTTCTGGAGTCAGACCATAGATATGATAGTAGTAGCAGTGGAAATCCTTTCCCTCCTTAAACCACACGAAGGCATAGGCATGACGGCGAGTAGAGTCAGACGGTTCTTTGAAAAAGGTAGAATAGTAATAGTGTGACTTAATGCCTCCTAATGTCACCCCATACTCATTATTAGGCCCATACACCACTTTCTTGGTGTTGAGTGTGTTCATCTTTGCTTCGGGTTTTCTTATAAAAAAGGAATAAGCACGGTTCTGATCCTTTAACATGGCTTGCTCCATTTGTTTAATGAGGTTTTTATTGCTCTCCGGTATCTTAAACTCCGTAAACTTACAGTAAGTGGTTGGCGAGTCGGTTCGATCCTGATAATCGGAACGCGACAACAGTTCAACCGTCGAGTTTCCAATAACCTTTTGATAGGCATTCTGGATTGTTTCCTGTGCCGAGGCACTTACAGTTGCCCACATGGCAACCATGGTAAGTATTATTTGTTTCATTGTGGTATAGTTATTTGCTTATTGTTCTACATATTCTTCCTCTTCGGCATCAAGGGCATCCATAGCCTGGAGGTATTGCATCTTACTATCGTTGAGTTCAACCATCTGTTGCAGTTGCATGGCTTGGAGCAAGAGTTCTGCCTGTGCCACGGCTTCATCGAGGTCAGCCTGACTGATGGCATTGTCCACCGTCTTGGTAATTCCAGTCTCAGCCATATATTCTTTAGGAGGCGGTGGAACGCTGTGCAGTCGGCGTATCTTCCGCTTAGTGGTTTTGACAGGCGGTGTGATACTGTCTAAAGGAATCTGGCGTCGATCCACTGCCACGGTATCTGTTTCTACGGAAGTGACGGTCGGTTGACTTTGTGCTATCGGCTGCGGTTGGTCGGTGGTATGGTTCCAGAGTGTCAGTGCGCCAACCATCAACACAGCCACCGAGGCAGCCGCCATCCAGCGCAGTGGCAAGATGCGGTGTTTCTTCTCAGGAGCGTCTGTTTCTACAGGACGAATGGTTGCCGTATGATCTTCCATTCCGTTTTCAAACATGCGGAACATCTCGCAATAGGCCTGCCAATCATCGTTCGAGATTCCTTCGGGACGGTCGGCCTCTGTTGCTTGACGGAAGAAGTCAGCCAGTTGTGTTTCCTGTTCAACTGTCGTTTGTCCATCCATGAAGCTTTCGAGCAGATTGATGAGTTGTTGGTTTGTCATTGTCGGTTCCTTTCTTTGATATCATTAAACAGTTTTCGGCGTGCTGCCGATAGCATGGTTGCCACCGATGCTTCGCCTATTCCCAGTAGTGCTGCAATCTCAGCATTGGATCGTCGCTCAGTCTGTCTGAGTCTCAACACCTGCATTTCCCTGGGTGGCAGTTGTTCGATGCGTTGTCGCAGCCATTGTTCGCTTTCCTCCCACTCCATCTTCCGGTCTGGTGTATCGGAGGTGGGAATATCGAGAGGAATGACTCTTGTCCCACTGTCTATACTGACCGAAGGTCGCCGTCGTCGTTGGTGGTCAATGGCAGTATGTCGTGCCACGACAACAGCCAGTCTGATGGCATGTGTTTCGTCGTGTAGCGTATCATGCACAGCCCATAGCCTGAGCATTGTTTCGCTCGCCACATCGTCGGCATCATCGCTATCGTTCAGCATGCGCGATGCCGTTTGCCAGGCCTTCATGCGCAACTGCTTTGCCGTATGTTCAAACTGCTGTTGGTTCACCTTCAGTATCCTTCCTTGTCTTATGCCGTATATTTTAAGGATTTGCCACGATGCCGTTCACCGTATCATTGCCTTGGATTCTTCCTGTTCTGTCAATCACATACGACTGTTTTCCGTCATATCTTGTGGCATTGCTGAGATTGGTGTAGTTCAGTTTCTTGTCACTAACACTTCCTGATCCCATGACCGATTTACTATATTTAGCAGTTTTTCCCGATACACTAACGTCTCCTGATCCTGCCACTACGCAATTCAGTTTATCACTGCAATCCACTTGTGCCTTGACCATACCACTTCCACTCACAACGAGAGAGGCATTTACAGCATGCAGCTCATCAACACTTATACTACCAGAGCCTGCTACATTGCATGTGGCAGTTCCTACACTGACATTTTTCACATGTATAGATCCCGACCCTGTCACATTCATGGTCAGCATGGATGTTTGGACTTTATACTTATCGATCTCAACCTCTGCGCTGCCTGTCACATTGATCACATTGATTGCAGGCGAAGTGACATAGATGGTAACCGAACCGTTGTTTGATCCGTTGCCCATATAATAAATGCCGCCAATCTTGGTAGTCTTGTAACCGATATTGAGGTGCTTATCTGTTTGTTTGATTTCGAGGCGATCGATTTCTTCTTTGTCACCCTCCAGACGCACGCTATGTCCGCTACCTTGGATATAAACCACTTTGGCACTACCAAGGATATTCAGAACAGTAAAAGGTTGGAGCGGTTTGGTTTCCACTATCTTCGTTCCTGCTGCGACAGTCAGTACTGTCAGCAGTAGTGCCAGTGTTGTTGTGATACATCTTTTGTTCATAGTCATTGTCTTTATTCTGTTTTTGCTGATAACGATTTGGGGCTTTTTCCCGCGTCTTCTATACAAATAACGAGAAAAAACAGCAAACTCAATGACAGAAGATGCGATTTAACACTATTTTAACATCTATTTAATTTGGCCTCGCGTTAACGCAAAGAGCCAATCGGAATTTAAGACACTTGCGCACAAGAACGAAAAAGACATCCTTTTTCTTTTGTGGTTTAGTCATTTATTCGTATCTTTGTCATGTGGTTCAGAATCCTGGGATTGCATCCTTCGTTTTCTCGCCATGGCAGAGTTCAAGTGAACTTAACTCTGCTCATTTGGCTTAACGAAAACGGTATTACTTTAATTGCAACACGAGAGTAAGGGGATATCTGATCATACAAAATAAGGCCACTCTGTTTACCCCAAAAACAAGAGTTTGGCTGGTTAAGGATTTATGAAAAGTATTAAACTGTAGTGTTGCGAAACTGAGAGAGATGAAAAAACTATTAACTGTATTACTTGTTGCATTGGTTACGCTGTTGCCCAATAGCATAATGGCAGTAGAAAAAAAGAAGGTCACATCAATCGACATCACCATCCCATTGCCCCAAGGAGGCATGACCATACAAGATGGCGAGCAGATAAAAATCACAGCAGCAAAAACGGTGTATGGCGACTTGGTAGAGCAAGGTATTGCCTCGCTCACTAACCTGACATGGGAAGGCGAGTTTGACACCAAGAATTCCGACTATCCTAAGTTTAAGGCAGGCTATTCGTATAGAGCATCGATGAAGTTGATGCTCGACACCAACGGTCCCTATATCTTAAAGTATGAGATGCGCGATGGTGACTACTATGTTGACGAAACCATGCTGAAGGTTACTGTCAACGGAGCACCGGCCAGAGTACTCATCAGCGGTCCTTATTTTCCACGCTTTAGCATTGTGCTCACCGTACCAGGTGGCACTGGTGGTAATCTGAAGAAGGACAATCTGCTCTTCGACTATAATGCCAACAAGAAGAAATATCGTGCCAGCCACAATATCTATTCAAAAGAAACGGCTGATGCCTGTTGCGCATCCTTTCATCCGCACGATGTGGTAACAATTTCAGAGACCAACGACCCTCTGCCACAGTTTGAAGGTCCCAACCGTGTGTTCCTCACAAAGGTTATTGTTGATACCGGAAACGAGCAGGTTTGTAAAAGCTTTGCCAATGCGTTGACTAACTATATGGGAGGCTATTACAATCTGAAGGAGGTATGGCTCAGCAATAAAATCAATGCCGTAGCGTTTATGAAAGAACTCTTCGTGAGTATGAGGAGTAAACTATGGCCCAACTATTTTAATTTCTACGGTCATAGCACCATGTTTCTTGCTGGCGATGCCACGCTGTGCGTACCCGCTCAACAGGCAGCAGCAGTGAAAGCGCTCATGGCAACTGACTATAGACTTCCGTGTTACACGGTAAGAACCTATACCGGCGATGTACACGAAGCCCAGAAGGCAGGTCTGAAAGCTACTAAGAATCCATGTACCAAGCATAATTTTGTGGCAAGACTATTTACGGCAGACCGAGTCATGCAACATTATACCTGTAAGCAAGATCGGAAAGTGTATTATTCGTGCAACATCTGTGGACTATGTGAGCGCAACCCACGGCACACTTTCCGCTGTGTTGATGTGAAAGATGAAAAAAGATACATTTCCGGCACTCACTCCTTCAAAGCCAACCTTGCTACCGAACAGGCTTACGTGGGAACCAATGCCGCTGGCGAACATATCTATTGGAAGAGCTGTGTATGGTGTGGAATGTCATACAATTATGAGCAGCGACACCTCACCGAGAAAAACTTCCGGCTGTCGGGCTCTGACGGCACGTTGGCAATGTACAAAAAACACATGGAGGCTGCACTTGACATGCGAGAGGATGAAGCCAAACTGCAAACCGTTGCCATGCCTGATATGTTTACGCTACCCGCCCGCAGCACCGCAAAGAAGAGTAAATGGGCAGAAGACGAAGTGACACGTGCCCTTGTTGACAACCTTGTAGATGAATCGCTGTTGGGCAACGACTATACGCTCACCGCCACACGTCAACAGGTGGCTTCGATAGCCATGAAGTTGATCAAGGAGATGACAGGCAAGGATGCCAATGAAGATAAGCTGAACCTCTTTGCCGACATTGCAAATGGTACCCCCAACATGAAGGCTGCTGTCACACGCCAAGAGATGGGAACCCTCATCTATCGTGCCATGAGGTATATTGAGAAGAACTCAGATTACACCTATACCGACTACAACTCCAGACTCGCTGCTTACACCGACAGTCCTCAACTCAAAGCATGGGCGAAGGAGCCGATGGCATTTATGGAGGCATTGGAACTTATCGACCCCATCAACAAAACGACCCTTGCACCCAACGGTCCTTGCTCTATTGAGTTGGCGCTGGCTACTGCCGAACGCGCTACCATGGCGCAACATACAGGATGGGCGCAGACTGTATCGGATGGCGAGCGTGATTATATTTCCGTTGCCAACAGCCACGATGCGCTCGGTTCGTCAAATTCTACATTGGGTTTCTATGAGCGTGTGTGGGTTTATCGCATCAAGGACAACAACGGTACCATGGAGATTGAAGATAAATATACGGGACAGCATCTTCCCTTCGACTCAAAATATCTCCATCCTGTGCGTTGGCGCGGAGGCAGCATGTCTAATGCTTCTCAAAAGGTGAAGAATGTGCGCAATAAAGCGAAAAAGGAAACAAAGAAGAACAATACGCTGAAAAAAGGTTTAGGAATATTGAAGAGTATTGTATATTAAGCATCGTGCCGTATAATTGCCTAACAATTTGCCACTTTTGTCTTTACGACAGAAGTGGCTTTTTCATTTCAACGTTTTCGTTAAGCCAAATGAACAAAATAAAGCTCGCTTTAATTATGTCATGGCGAGAAAACGAAGGATGAAATCCATAATATCTTTCCCTCTATATGGCATACTACCAATATTAGCACTCTCCCCTTCAAAAGCCACATTGCGTAACACAACACTTTTGGCATGACATTTGTCTTTGACAAGCAGGATTTCATATAAATAGAGGTATGGTAAGCAAAAAAACGCATTTTAAAACGATAAAAGGTGACTTTTACAAAAAGATTAAGTAATTTTGCAGGTGCATATAAAATTCGTGATACGATAATATCCAGTGGATGCTTCTTCGCTGATGAAAGATGGCACACGATATCGGTCACGCAGTCATACTACTATCACAAATCAAATATCGTGGCATGAGCCAGTCACGGTACATTATAATTAGAAACAAACAAAAAAGTAAAGTAATGAATATTTTCAACTACATCATTCAAATGGGTGCATCGGTGATGATGCCCATTCTTTTCACGATTATCGGTCTGTGTATCGGCATGAAATTTGGCAAGGCGCTCAAATCTGGTCTGTATGTGGGCGTAGGATTTGTGGGCCTCGGTATTGTTACAGCTTTGCTTACCAATAATTTCAAGGATCCGCTGCAGGCTGTTGAGGATATCTTCAACCTCAACCTGAGTGTGTTTGATATGGGATGGCCTGCTGCCGCTGCTGTAGCATACAATACAGCTGTCGGTGCACTCATCATCCCTGTGTGCCTCGGTGTTAACTTCCTCATGGTAATCGCCAAAACCACACGTACTGTCAATATCGACCTATGGAACTACTGGCACTTCGCTTTCATAGGTGCTGTGGTATATTTTGTGTGCGGCGAGAGTCTTGTATGGGGGTATTTTGCAGCTATCGTGTGCTACATCATCACACTCGTGATGGCAGACCTTACGGCAGAGCGCTTTCAGGAATACTACAACCTTCCAGGCATCTCCGTGCCACAGCCTTTCTGTCAGAGTTTCACACCGTTTGCCATTGCTATTGGATGGTTGCTCGACAAAATACCGGGATTCTCAAAACTCAATATCGATGCAGAGGGCTTAAAGTCAAAGTTCGGCGTTATTGGCGAACCCCTTGTACTCGGTGTGGTAGTAGGCGCATTGATAGCCACTGTAGCCCATTGGGGCGACATCACCAAGTTCGATCAGTTTATGGCAACCATGCCCGCAGGTTCTACCGCTACCGATGGCGTGATGCGCATTGTGAAGCATATTCTCTTCCTTGGCGTAACGATGGGAGCCGTGATGGAACTGATACCCCGTATCACCAAACTGTTTATCGATGGACTGATGCCTATCTCAGAGAAGACCAAAGAGGTGGTCAACAAAAAGATGAAGGGCAAGACCATCCACATCGGTATGAGTCCTGCACTCGTTATCGGTCACCCCACCGCGTTGGTAGGTACTTTGTTTCTGATTCCTACCTATATCATTATAGCAGTAATTCTGCCAGGCAACCAGTTTCTGCCCCTTGCATCGTTGGCAGGCCTGTTTTATATTTTCCCCATGATGCTTCCCTATACCAAGGGTAATGTGGTGAAGAGTTTCATCATAGGACTTATAGCATTGCTCATAGGACTTTGGTTTATCACCGATATGGCTCCCGATTTCACCAAGGCAGCCGCTTCGGTATATGCGCAGACCCAAGATAATGCCGCTCATGTTCCAGAAGGATTCCTTGCAGGTAGTATGGATTTCGTTTCCGCCCTGTTTAGTTATGTCATCTATGCTCTGGTGAAGTATTTCAAATATATAGGTGCTGCCGTATTGGTAGTCATCACCCTCGCCATGATGCTGATCAACCGCAAGCGCATTATCGCTGACGAGAAAAAGAAAGTAAACAACTAATAATTATAGATAGTAATGAAAAAGATTTTAATGACTACAGCCATTTGCCTGGCAGCCATTTCGGTGAATGCACAGTGCAAGTATAAAGGCTATGAAGTAAAAGCAGAAAACAGCTACACAAACTATTGTGTGCGACAGGCTTCAAACCCCAGAGATGCCAAGAGCTACGACACACAGCGTTTGCGTAGCGAGTATCTCATTGAGAAAATCATGGCACCAGGTGAAGTAAACTGGACCTACACCACCATCGACCGTTTCCTTGTGGGAGGTGCTATGCCAACCGATACTCCACTGAAACTCACATCAATCGAACCACTCTATGTAGATCTCAACAAGAGTGACAATGGTCGTAATCTACTCGACAATCGCGAAATTGGTATCATCAACGTAGGTGGTGACGGTAGCGTGACGGTTGACGGCAAGCGCTATGACCTCGCTTTTCAGGAGGCTATCTATGTAGGTAAGGGTGTAAAGGAAATCATTGTGGCAAGTAAGAACGCACAGAATCCTGCCAAGTTCTATATGAACAGTGCATGTGCCCATCAGAGCTATCCCACCAAAAAGGTGAGTCTGAAAGACGCGAAGAATATTATAGCAGGAAGTGCTGCCGAGAGCAACGACCGCGTTATCCATCAGATGATTCTCAACGGTGTGGCTGGTGTGCGCACCTGCCAGTTGCAGATGGGTATTACCGAACTCAAATCAGGATCGGTATGGAACACAATGCCTGCTCATACCCACCTCAAGCGCATGGAGGTGTATTTCTACTTCAAGGTTCCAGAAGGACAGAGCGTTTGCCATATCATGGGTGAACCACAGGAGACTCGTCTGATCTGGACAGGCAACGAACAGGCTGTTATCAATCCAGAGTGGAGTGTGCACTGCGCTGCAGGAACTTCCAACTATACTTTCATCTGGGGTATGGCTGGCGAGAACCTCATCTACAACGACATGCAGGTGGTGAAGATCACAGAATTGAAATAAGATTCACATATAAAAGCTCTTGTCTCCGGATAAGAGCTTTTTTGTATGCTCATGCGAGCATACCCCAAATCAAAAGCCCCGTCCATGCTGACGGGGCTTTTGATTTGGGGTAAAATGATGTTATTCCTGTTGTGATGCGGCATGCAACACCTCAGAGAGCGTTGGGTGGATGTGTACCATGTCGCGCAACTGACCGACAGTAGCATTGAGACACATCAGACTACTTACCTCCTGTATTAGGTCGGCAGCGTGAGCACCATAAGCATGACACCCCACTATGCGGTCGTCAACATCCGACAACAGTTTCAACAGGCCTTCGGCAGCATCCATCGTCAGAGCCTTGCCGTTGGCACGCCAGAATGCTTTGCGACAACGGTAGCCAGGCAATGTGGCTTTACACTGATCTTCCGACAAACCCACACAGGCAGCTTCAGGACTTGTGAAGATGGCAGAAGGCATGATATCGAAACGAATGTTGTCCTGATGTCCCGTCAGTCGGTTGACCACATGAATGCCTTGCATCTCTGCTGCATGAGCCAACATCTGTTTGCCATTGACATCACCAATAGCATAAACACCGCTGACATTAGTCTCGAAGTGTTCATCTACGCTGATGCCTTTACGCTCGTCGTAGGTGATGCCGGCAACGGCAAGGTCAGCCGACACATTGGGTTTGCGACCTGTGGCAATGAGAATGGCATCAGCATCAATATCTGCAAGCGAGGTAACAGCAGTCTTCATGCGGAAGGTGATGCCTTGGCGCTCCAGGTATTTGCGGAGTCGTTTGGCAATATCGCTGTCGAGCATAGGCAGACACTCCTTGAGGTATTCGATGACTGTCACCTCTGTGCCGAAGCGGTTGAACACACTGGCAAACTCCATGCCCACTACACCAGCTCCGATGATACACAAGCGACGAGGCTGTTCCTGACACTGCAAGAGCTTGGTAGAGTCCATCACCTGTGGAAGGTCGATACCTTCTACAGGAATCATCTTGCTACTACTTCCCGTAGCGATGATGATGTGTGGAGCAGTATATTCCACATCGCCAACTTTAACCGTATGAGGTCCGGTGAACTCACCACGACCGCGTACGAGAGTGATGCCTGGTGAAGCCATGAGTTGTTCCACACCGCTACGCAATGCATTGACCACCTCCGGCTGTCTGCCCACAGCCTCGTCGAAGGAACGAGCGTGGACATACGTTTTGGTAGGTATGCAACCACGGTTAAGGCAAGTGCCACCCACCTGATCGGCTTCGATGACAACCACCTGCAATCCTCGTTGCGCGGCAAGATGTGCGGCGCGGTAACCACCAGGTCCCGCACCGACGATGATAAGATCAGTTGTTGTCATGAATCATCTGTTTGTAGTTAACAATAGGATGCTTGGCTGCCAATACGTCATCAACTCTTCCGATAGGCGTCTTGAGCGGTGCCGACTTGACCGTATCGGGTTGAGTCTTGGCTTCTTCTGCAATCTGTCGCATCACACTGATGAATCCGTCGATCGTGTCTTTCGACTCACTCTCCGTAGGTTCAATCATCAGTGATTCGTGGAAGAGCAATGGGAAATAGATGGTCGGAGCGTGATACCCATAGTCAAGCAACCGCTTTGCCACATCCATTGTTGTCACCCCTGTAGATTTGTCTTTCAGTCCGTCGAACACAAACTCATGTTTGCAGAGTCCGTCGATAGGCAACAGATAGACATCCTTCAGACATTCCTTGATATAGTTGGCATTGAGTGTAGCCAACGGTCCAACCATCTTGATCTGTTGGCGACCCAGTGAGAGGATATAGGCATAAGCCTTCATAACCACTCCGAAATTGCCAGCTTCATAGGGACTGACAAAAGGAAGGAAGGGCTCTAATCCGCTTCTCACCCCGACAGGACCGCTGCCAGGACCGCCACCGCCGTGAGGGGTAGAGAATGTCTTGTGCAGATTAATATGCATCACATCAAAGCCCATATCGCCCGGCCGACATGCGCCGAGCATAGGGTTGAGGTTAGCGCCATCATAATACATCAGTCCGCCACAGTCGTGGATGAGTTTAGCAATAGCAGGGATATCAGTTTCAAAAAGTCCCAATGTATTGGGATTGGTCATCATCATGGCAGCAATATTGTTGCCTTCCGCTTCTACAATAGCTTTCAGATCATCGAGTGACACACGACCGTCGGCAGTTGATTTCACTTCCACAATCTCCAGTCCGCATACAGCAGCCGAAGCTGGGTTAGTGCCATGTGCCGAGTCAGGTACGATGACTTTGGTACGCGCCATATCACCACGACTTTCATGATACCCTCTGATTACCATCAGTCCTGTCAGTTCCCCGTGTGCTCCAGCAAAAGGCTTGAGTGTAAAATCAGCCAGTCCAGTCAGTGCACAGAGCGCTTTCTTCAGCCGTTGGCACACTTCCTTTGCGCCCCGTGTCGTTTCAGCGGGTTGTAGCGGATGCAAGCGTGTGAACTGTGGCATAGCAGACACTTCCTCATTAATTTTAGGGTTATACTTCATGGTGCATGACCCCAGAGGATAGAATCCGTTATCCACTCCGAAATTGTTGGCAGAGAGATTGGTATAGTGACGTACCACGGTCAGCTCGTCACATTCCGGCAGTTCGGCAGGATGTTGTCGTTGCATACTTTCCGGCATGTTATAGTTGCCATACTCGTTTCTGGGCAGCGAATAGCCCTTTCTGCCAGGCTTCGACAATTCGAAGATGAGATTTCCGTATAACTTGTTGTTCATAAGGCTTTGCTGTGGATTAGAGGTTGATAAGGCTGACCAGACGGTCAATGTCAGACTTGGTGCGTTGCTCAGTGACGGCAATCATCAGTTGGTCGTCTGCCACTTTCACACCGCCGAAGATACCTTCGTCGGAAAGGCGTTGGAGCAGTCCGTCGAGGTCACCGTCGTAGCGTACCACAAATTCGTTGAAGAAAGGCTGTTGATAGACAAGTTGGAAACGACCTGTTGCTATCAGTTGGTCACACAGATAGTGGGCGCCGGCATACGACAGCTGTGCAGCTTCGCGCAGTCCCTCCTTGCCCATGAGCGATAGATATATGGTGACGAAGAGCGCCATCAAGCTCTGGTTAGAACAGATGTTTGATGTAGCTTTCTGTCGGCGGATATGCTGTTCGCGTGCCTGCAGCGTGAGCACAAAAGCACGTTGGCCTCTGTTGTCCTGTGTCAGTCCGACGATGCGTCCCGGCATCTTGCGCAACAGTTTCTCCGTGCAACACAGATATCCCACGTATGGACCACCAAACTGCATAGGAATGCCCAGCGACTGTGCATCGCCTACTGCGATGTCAGCCCCCCATTCGCCTGGTGTTTTCAGTAGGGCGAGGTCGGCAGCAATGCTATCGATGACAAACAGACCCTTATGGGTATGGATGAGATCGGCAAAACCGCTATAGTCCTCCACAATGCCGAAATAGTTGGGCTGTTGCACGAGAACACCTGCCACACCACCTTCCGCCAACTGTCGTTCCAGATCTTCACGGTCGGTAACACCATCTCGTGAGGCAACAGTTCCAAGCTGGATGCCATGATAGTGTGCATAGGTCTGCATCACCTGCAGCGTCTTAGGATTGACTGTATCGCTCACCAAGAATCGGTTTTGCTTCTTTCCCGATGCCGCCGCCATCATCATGGCTTCAGCGCAGGCAGTCGTGCCGTCATACATGGAAGCATTGGAGATATCCATGCCCGTCAGTTCAGCCATCATCGACTGGTATTCGAAGATGTAATGGAGCGTTCCCTGCGATATCTCCGCCTGATACGGCGTATAGCTAGTCAGCAGTTCAGAACGGCTCAACAGATTGGGAATCACCGCCGGTGTATAGTGGTCATAGACCCCTGCGCCTCCGAAACACATCATAGGACGGTTCATGGCGCCCAGTTGTTCAAACACCTGGCGCACCTCGGTCTCGCTCATTTCGTCAGGCAGATCATAGTCGCCACGGAAACGGATAGCCTCTGGCACTTCTGCATAGAGGTCATCGAGACTGCTGATACCGACGCGCTGCATCATCTGTTGCAGGTCGTCGTCGGTATGTGGAAAATACTTATAGGACATAGGCGTAGGCTTTTTGCGTGAATCACTGATTGCAGAAAGCCTCGTAAGCCTTGGCATCCATCAGCTGATCCAGTTCTCCGGTATCGCTGAGTTCCACTTTGATAATCCAGTTTTCGAAAGCATCTTGATTGATGAGTTCTGGCTGGTCTTCGAGTGCTTCATTCACTTCCAGTACAGTACCGCTCACGGGTGACAGCAAATCGCTGGCAGCCTTCACGCTCTCTACCGCGCCGAAGTCTTCACCTGCTGTTATCTCATCGTCAACATCGGGCATATCCACATAGACCACATTGCCCAGCGCATTCTGTGCATAGTCTGTGATACCGATAAAACCGGTGTTACCTTCAACACGTACATACTCGTGTGACTCGCTATAATAGAGTCCTTCAATTACTTTTGCCATAATCGTATAGTTCTTTTTAGTTATTGTATATATTTTCTTATTTCTTGTAATGCTTGTCGTAGAAGCGCTTCTTGACCACGGTTCCAGGGAACACCTTTTTGCGAATCTGCACTTCCAGTTCTGTGCCGAGTGGCGCATACTGGCTGTCGATAAGTGCCATACATACGCTCTTGTCGGTAGAGATGGTATGGTATCCTGTCGTCACAGTACCGATGGGCTGTCCGTCTTTCATCACGGTATAGCCATGACGGGGAATCGCTTTGTCTTGGAGTTCTATACCCACGAGTTTCTGGGCTACACCTTCAGCTTTCTGTTTGGCAAGGGCGTCACGTCCCACAAACTCCTCTTTATCGAGTTTGACAAACATGCCCAGTCCAGCCATGATAGGAGTGATTTCGGCAGACAGTTCATCACCGTAGAGCGGCAGTCCCACTTCGAAGCGCAGGGTGTCGCGGCATCCCAGTCCGCAAGGTGTCACACCAGCTGCCATCAATTTATCCCAACACTGGTTGATATAATCGGGAGTGGCATATATCTCAAAGCCATCCTCACCGGTATATCCGGTGCGCGACACGATGACGTCGCCCATGGTCTTGAAGGTGTAGAAAGTCAGTTCGCTACATGGTAGATTGAGTATATCTTCCATGATGCGCTCCGCTTCCGGTCCCTGCACTGCCAACTGTCCGTAGTGGTCGCTCTGATTGTCGATCGCCACGTTGAACCCCTCGGCTTGCAACTGGATCCAAGCCCAGTCTTTGTCTATATTGGCAGCATTGATGACCAGGAAGAAGCGGTCGTCCGCCATCTTATATACCAATAGGTCATCGACCACTCCGCCATCCTCATAGCACATCATGCCATAGAGGATTTTGCCGACAGCAAGACCTTCCACATTATTGGTGAAGATGTGGTTGACGTAGCGCTCAGCGTCTGTACCGCTGACGAGCACTTCGCCCATGTGGCTCACGTCGAACACACCACAATGTTGACGCACAGCTTGGTGTTCGTCAGTGATGTTGGAATACTGTATGGGCATGTCGAACCCACCAAAGGGCGAAATGAGAGCGCCCAGTGCCACGTGTTTGTCGTAAAGACAGGTGCGTTTGTTGTTCATAGGCTGTTTGAATATTTATATATTGTTATTGGGTTTTTAGTATTTTGCTCAACCTGCCAGCAGGTTGACGAAGTCCTCTTTCTCAAGGTTGTAGATGATGTCGTCTATCCGATCAGGGAGAATACATCTGATAGACTCTCTGGTAAGCGGAACACCCCGCAGTTTTTTGAGCAGTCCGTTGTCGAGATCGCCGATGAGGAAGTAGTCCCCCATCAGGTTGACATCGTGTATGACATTATGTCGCATATCGATTCTCACCTCAAATTCTCCTACGCCCTCTATCCTCTTGTGCTTCACCACGGTGTAGCGTGGGTTGTTGCCGTAGATGAAATCGTCGGTGAGATATTCCTCTTCGATATGTTCTATATCTTCAATTTCTTTCTCTCCGAGGCAATAGGTCTCGTCGCAGAAGTGCTTGATGGCAAACTCTCTGAGTTCGTCAACATTGAGAGTGATATGGTTTTTGAGCAAGTCAATGCGCTGGCGTACGCTCTCCACACCCTTTGAGAGTAGTTTCGATTCTCCCGGTGTGATAGCCCCCACCATGTTGACGATATCTGTATCGTAGAGCAGGGTGCTATGCAGGATGCTCCGTCCCGGTATGCGATAGAATGCGCTACCCGACAGTTTTCTGTTGCCCAGCATCACATCGTTGCGCCCATTGACTTTGGCATCGACGCCCAACCGATGGAGCATCGTGACCAGCATACCCATATACTTGTTGAAGGTGAATCCCACCCCTTCGTCGTCGGTGATATACGACAACATCAGGTTGTTCATATCGGCATACACACAGCCCCCACCGCTCTTACGGCGGTAGGTCTGTATGTTATGGCGGCGACAGAAATCAAGGTTCACCTCGTTGTCGATCAACTGGTTTCTGCCGAATATCACGGTGGGCTCCACTTGCCAGATAAAGAAGCAGTCGGCAGCCTTCAGATGTCTGGCCACGTATTCTTCCATAGCCAGATAGAAGGTCAGTCTCCTTGTCTTATTGTCGGGCAATGCGATGTGCAGCATGTCTTAGCGTTCTTAGTTAGTAATCAGAGGCAAATGTAGCAAGAAATTTTGAATACAGCAAATTATTTGCATATTATTTCTTGTCGTAGGCATGCAACGGATAGTCGGTGGTATAGTGGAGACCTCTGCACTCCTTGCGTTCCAACGCCCATCGTGTGATGAGATATCCCACATTGATCATGTTGCGCAGTTCGCAGATGTCCCTACTTGCCTTGACGCGCTTGAAGAGCCGTTCGGTTTCCTCATAGAGCATGTCGAGTCGGTCCCATGCCCGGTGCAGGCGCAGGTCAGAGCGCACGATGCCCACATAGTTGGACATGATCTGCGTCACTTCTTTGACAGACTGCGTGATGAGCACCTTCTCTTCGTTGGTCATAGTGCCCTCGTCGTTCCACTCCGGCACATTGGTATTATAGTCATATTCGTCGATATGCTGCAGCGAGTGTCTGGCAGCGGCGTCGGCATATACCACCGCCTCGATGAGCGAGTTGCTTGCCAGTCGGTTGCCACCGTGCAGTCCGGTGCAGGAACACTCGCCGAGGGCATAGAGCCGTTCGATGCTCGACTGTCCGTTGAGATCTACTTTGATGCCTCCACACATATAGTGTGCTGCAGGACGCACGGGGATGTAGTCGGTGGTGATGTCGATGCCTATCGACAGGCACTTCTGATAGATATTGGGGAAGTGGTGGCGCGTCTCTTCTGCGGGCTTATGGGTCACGTCAAGACAGACGTGGTCCAGTCCGTGTATTTTCATCTCCTTGTCTATGGCGCGTGCCACGATGTCGCGTGGTGCGAGCGACAGCCTTTCGTCGTATTTCTCCATGAAGGTCTCACCGTTGGGCAGTTTCAGTATGCCGCCATAGCCGCGCATCGCCTCGGTGATGAGGTAGGCAGGGTGTGTCTCTTTCGGATTATGCAGTACGGTGGGGTGAAACTGCACAAACTCCATATCTGCCACCGTACCTTTGGCGCGATAGACCATAGCGATACCGTCGCCAGTGGCTATCACGGGGTTCGACGTGGTGAGATATACCGCTCCGCATCCACCGGTACACATCACGGTGATTTTCGCCAGATAGGTATCTACCTTCTCTGTGTCGGGATTGAGCACGTATGCTCCGTAACACTGGATGTGTGGTGACCGTCGGGTGACGCGCACACCAAGATGATGCTGGGTGATGATCTCCACGGCAAAATGGTGCTCTTTGACATCGATGTTCGGATTGTTGCGCACCGCTTCCATCAGTCCTCGCTGTATCTCCGCACCGGTATCGTCGGCATGGTGGAGAATACGGAATTCAGAGTGGCCTCCCTCGCGGTGCAGGTCAAAGTGCCCGTCTTTCTTGTCGAAGTTGACTCCCCAGTTGACGAGTTCTTCAATCTGTGACGGTGCATTACGCACCACTTGTTCTACGGCCTTAGGGTCGGAGATGTAGTCGCCGGCTATCATTGTATCTTCAATGTGCTTTTCAAAGTTATCCACTTTCAGATTAGTGACAGAGGCAACACCACCTTGCGCAAACGAGGTATTGGCCTCGTCGAGCGAACTTTTGCAAATCATACAGACGCGTCCCTTATTGGCACGTGCTATCTTCAAGGCGTAGCTCATACCGGCCACACCTGCACCTATTATGAGATAATCGTACTTATAAACCATAACGTTTCGTTATAATATTGGTGCAAAAATACTAATTTCTTATGGAAAATCGACCATCAAACCATATTATTTTGTAATTTTGCACCCATATTATGAATAAGATTAAGATTATACTGTTATTATTGTGGGCAGCAGTGGCTGTTTCTGCCCAGGAAACAGAGGAGCCCGATACCTTTCAGGTCGATACCATCGATGTGGCACTGCCATGGCCGCAGAACATCCAGTATCGACTCGACTCGCTGCTCCGCCACCCTATGTTTGAAACCAGCACTGTGGGTCTGGAGGTCTATGACCTGACAGCCGACTCTATATTATATAAGGTGAACGAGCACCAGATGTTGCGTCCGGCATCGACCATGAAACTTCTCACCGCCATCACCGCCATCGACAAGTTGGGCGGATCCTACCAGTTTCGCACCCAACTCTATTATACCGGAAAGGTAGAAGACCACACCCTGACGGGCGACCTCTACTGCGTGGGCGGTTTCGATCCCCGGTTCAACATCGACGATATGAACGCCTTTGTGGAGAGCATACGCCGCATGGGCGTTGACACCATCCGCGGCAGCATCGTGGCAGACCGCAGCATGAAGGATGCCGACCTCTTGGGCGAGGGATGGTGTTGGGACGACGACAATCCACCGCTGTCGCCGCTGACCATCGGTCGCAACACGCAGTTTGTCGATCGCTTCATCCGCCAGCTCGTTGACGACGGAGTGGTGCTCGACGTGCGCATATCCGACGGCACGTTGCCCGACAGCGCCTTCCATCTCTGTTCGCGTTTCCACAGCATCGACCAGATACTGCTGCGCATGATGAAGCAGAGCGACAATTTCTATGCCGAAGCCATGTTCTACCAGTTGGCAGCCCATCAGGGTCACCGCCCTGCGCGCGCCAAGGATGCCGCTGCCATTGTCAAGCGGTTGATCTCCAAGGTAGGACTGGGCCATCGTCCCTACCGCATAGCCGATGGCAGTGGGCTGTCGCTCTACAACTATCTCTCTGCCGACCTTGAGGTGCGCCTCCTGCGTTATGCCTACCGCAACAGCACGGTCTATCTCCATCTTCTGCCCTCGCTCCCTGTGGCGGGCAGCGATGGCACATTGCGCAACCGCATGCGCGGCTCGTTTGCTGCCGACAATGTCAAGGCAAAGACCGGAACACTCGAAGGCGTATCAGCACTGGCTGGCTATTGCACCGCTGCCAACGGCCATCGCCTGTGTTTCTCCATCATCAACCAAGGTGTCATGCACACCAGCAACGCACGACGATTCCAAGACCGGGTCTGCAATGCACTTTGTGCACCTTGATGATACACAGCGCGATACATACGTGTACACGAAAGACTGTCGTCGGTAAACGACTATTCACGTTGTCGTTCCTCGGTTAGTTGATGAGAGAGAGTGGTGAATCAACAGCACCGCTTTCGCATACAGTTATTTTAGTTTTCAAAAAATTTCGACCACTCGACCACAACATCAACCTAACACGCAGTGGCTTAGAACTTTAAGTGGTGGTCGAATCCTTAAATTTCGACCACACTTCGACCACTGTTTCGACCACACTTCGTAAGCGTATCCGCGATGCTTGTATATATCCTTATAAAATAAATGTCGCTCAGTATTATCCCTGAGCGACATTTATTTGTTTCCATTTGTCTGGTAACATATCTCTGTACTTGCTTAATGGTGTATTCGGTGGAAGCATGGCAGCTTTGTTGATTACATCAGATATGTATTCGAAGAAGTTTATGTTTTGTAGTCTGCATGAGCATGCAAGTGAATAGAACATAGCTGCCCGTCTGGCACCGGCATGCGACCCGAAGAATAGTGAGTTTCTCCTGGATAATGAAATATATCTATTGAGTCTTTCCACAAGGTTGTTGTCCAGATGATAGTCGCCTCTGGTGAAAATATTCATCAGGCTGCCCCATTCGTTGTGCATATAATGCACAGCTTCATATTTTTCAGTTTTGGGTAGCAGACTTTTGTCGGCCATCATGTGGTCGAGTTTCGGTTTAATAATATTCTTCATCAATGGCA
>OQVU01000065.1_pt1 | contig 29842 bp, 27 predicted proteins | sample 1691611 | NCBI WGS metagenome assembly OQVU01 (sample SAMN03418272, study PRJEB22391) | human gut metagenome | biome: human-gut; feature: organic feature; material: feces | host: Homo sapiens | place: Tanzania | collected 2013-01
AGATTGGAGATGCCTATGAATAATGTTAGTTACAAGTTAAGAAAAAAAATTATAAGTGTATTGATAGTTAATATTGCAGTAGTGATGTTAATGTCAGGATGTGGAGAAAATAAGAGTAATAAAGGAGCAGGTAATAGGGGTAAAAACAGGTTTAGCAATCTGACAAAAGATTCAAATAAAGATAATAAATCTTCAGATACAGATATAGATTCGAATGACAACGACACAGATAATAGTGATAAAGATACAGGTAACAATGGTACGAATAAAAAAGGTACTGATAATATGGATTCTAAAACAGATACCGAGCCTGTTAATATTGAGCAGGAATTATTGAAACAACGTGGAATCGATTTTGATAAGTCAGATTATCCTACATTTACAGGGGGAGAGGGAATCGTTGATACCAATTCTGTTTTTGGAAGTTCAGCATTCTATAAGTATACAAATTCTAATTACAATATGATTTCAGGTGGCAAGATTTATGAAGTGAATCTAGAGGCGAAGCTGTCAAATGGGCAAAATTGCAGATTAGTAGGAACACTTCCGGAAGATGGCGAAATTATAAGCTGTAAATTAGAATATGATGGTCAGGGTTTAGAAGTGGAGTATAGGAATCATCATAATTATAAATTAACCTCGACTTCAGCAGCAGGTCCATTTACGACAAAACAGATAGATACAGCCCAATATCCTATGTTTGCAAAAGTATATAGGTATCAGTCAGATGGCAAAACACTTGAAGATTGTACAGAAGCCTATATGAACCTGGATAAATATTATCATGATACAACTCCTTATATTGTATTTATGAATGGAAAGATTAGTATGGTGGAACCAAAAAAAAATTTTTATGATGAAAATAGTGCAGGGAGAATATATTTTGATGGAGAATGGAGAGAATTTATCGGATATGACATAGATACGTCAGCTATGGGAAATGAGACACCGATAAGATTATTTAACAGTAATATTGTTATGACAAATTGTGCGTTTTATGAAATTATATATGCCAGAAAACCTGTATTAACACCTGATAAAGATACATATAAGAATCAGGATGGTTCGTATGCACAGTATCTTCCTTGTTATGGAAGTATGCATCATATGAAATTAAGAAAGATAGAACTTCTAAGTAATTATTATGAGGATGTGAGAAATATATGTTCTGCGAGCGTAATCACGAAAGATTATAAAATACTTCCTATAGAAGAAATTATGGGAGACAGATATAGTTATGATGCATTTTTCTATGACTGGTCTATAGATGAAGCGGGTGATTATGAAAATCAAGATAATAATGTTAGTAATTATGGCAATGGAGGTGTTAATTAATGAAGAAGAGAGTTCTAGCTATAGTAATGTCTGTAATGCTTATATTGCTAGCAGGATGTAAAGATAAAGAATATCCCAAACATACATTGAGTACAGAAGAGACTAAGCATACAGTAGATAAGCAATATAATGATACTGTACAGCTTACCGAGACAGATATTCAGAAAATGAATGATAATAAGGCAGTATTTGTATATAGTGACGAGAATTATGTTACTACGTTAGTTGGCAAATACTATGATGAGAAAATAAATGACTACGAAGATGCAGTTGAATCATTAAACGGAGTGGCTTCATTAATTGGATTGTCAGCGGGTTCTGAATTTTTCTGCGTATTTGGTGAGCAGGATAGTAAAGGATATACATATTATACATTTCAACAGAAATACGGTGGACTTACATTACAATATGCAACCTTAAAAGTTATTGTTGACCCGGAGGGATATGCGGCGGGATTGTCGTGTTCATTTACACCGGATGTGGGTATTGCAGAAGAAAAGACATTTATAAGTGCAGCGCAGGCAGAAAGTATAGTTAAGAAGCAATATCCTGATACAGATTTTAAATATTATACAGACTATACGCAGAAGTCAGCAGTTACATTTAACACCAGAACAGTTGAATGTATGGTTGTATATACATCTAATCCTGAACAATCAGTTTCATTTGATATGCCATATATTGAACATTTTGTAACATATGCAGGCGAATATCTGACATCGGTTCCAACTTCCTCGATAGGTTCGGCAATAGATGATGCATACAAGACAGAGGATTATTTTAAGAATCTTCAGGCTGGTACCTATACAGGAAAGGTTAAGTTATATGATGGAAGTTCCTTAGAAATCACAGTACCTACAGCATATAATTCGCAGGACGGTAAATATTATCTGGCGGATATTGACAGAAAAATTATGGTATCGGATTATGCTGCATTTAATTATGACAATGGCAGATTAGATTTCATAACATCAGATGATAACAATGGTTGGGATGATAATTATCTGATAACATATTATAACTACATTCGTGCTTATGATTATTATGCTGATATGAATATTAGGTCAATAGATGGTTTTGAAACCCCTATACTTATTACTGTAAATATGTGTAATGAGAAAGGCGAGGCTGAGAATAATGCGTGCTTTTATGGTGTGAATAATGGCTGGGCGTGTTTTGGAAGTAGTCAGGCAAACAGATATGGAGAGGCACTTGACGTAGTAGGTCATGAGTATACCCATGGAGTAACCAGAAGTTCTATGCAGGGAACTAAATATGCAAATGAGACGGGTGCAATTAACGAAGCATACAGTGATATTATGGGAAATATAATGGAAATGCGAGCAAATGCAACAACTGACGGTTCTTGGAAATTAGCCGAGAACAGTGGAGAAACACTACGTTCTATGAGTAATCCTAATCTGTATAAACAGCCTGCATATGTGGGTGATGAGTATTATGGTGCAAATGTAATTACACCACATCAATATAATGATAACGGAAGTGTGCATCAGAACAATTCATTATTATCGCATATTGCATACCGGTTATATAAAGATGGAATGAGTCTTTCAGATGAGAGTAAATTATGGTACACATCGATAGAATTAATTACACCGCTTTCAGATTATGATGATGTCTATGCGTGCTTATTATTTAGTGCCAAGATAAATGGTTTAGATAAGTATTCTGATAAAATTACTGAATTATTTGAGGCAGCAGGTCTGTTAGGTGACAGAAACAGTAATGCATATGATACAAAGAAATCAGGTTGTGGCAGACTCGAAATTAAAGTATCAGATGAACTTGCACAGGGTTGTGATTTTGTTGGAGTATATTCGGTTGCAAGTGATGGAAGTCTTACATATGAAAGTTCAGTATGTCCTGATGTAAATGGAAGAATTTCCGTATTAATTCCTGCTGGGCGATATGCATTTATATATGGACATGTGACAGAGGAGGGCGTACAGAATTACGGATATCAGAGGTCAGGCTGGGCTTCGGGAACAGATTATCTGGTTGCCGTTGAAATAGAAAATGGTAAAACAACAAATTTAGATGATGTAAGTTAGGAGGTGAAGGCATTTGAGAAAGCATAAAAAACTAATATGGATATTAATAATAATCTTCATAATTGTAGCAATAGCTACTGGTGTTACGATATTTTGCTTAGTGACATTTAATGAGAGAGATTTCGTGATTAACAGCAAGAATTCCAGTAATGAGGATATAAATATTTCTGATGATACTAAAGTATATGGGAATGCTGATGATAATTATTCATTTGTATATAATGCAGAGGCTGAGTTAGTCGAAGATAATTCGAACATTTACCTGTACACAGTTGAAGAGGGCGAACCACCATATATTATGATTTATTATTCCAAGGGCAAGATAAAGCCTGAGAAATATTTTAGGGATTATAAGAAAATGGTGAAAAAGTCATATAAGAAAGCATCATTTAAGAAGATTTCACAGGTACATATTGGAGATAAGACACTTTATATGTTAAGAGCCGAGATAAAAAGTGAAGGTTCAACATATGTAATCGACAGATATATAGAGATATATAAGAATTGCAGTGTTCAATACACGATTAAGAGTAACCATACAGGAAGTGAGGACGAAGTCTTAGCTGGCATCATAAAGAGCTTCTGTTTCGACAGCAAAGCATATTCTAACCGAAATAATAGTGGTAATAATGATAGCAATAATACATCAGATACCATAGAATATAAAGATTTCAGTTCCATTTCTAATGATAAAATAGGTATCTCAATGTCTGTACCTGCGGACTTGCAAATGCAGGAGATACCAATAGGTCTATACGGCCAGAGCGACAATATTATTCTGTTTGCTTCATATCAGAACAGCGATGCTACGGGGGCTGCCATATATGATGCAGATGATTTTGTAAACAGGATAGCAGAAGTAGATGGACTGCTTCAAAGCCAATTAGGTGTAGACAAAGTCACAATAAATAATGGTTCAGAAGAACAACTTGGCAATTATCTGGCTTATGGATTTCCTATACAGATTGAAACTGATGGATTTAAGGGAAGTGGAAAGCTATATCTGATAAATGGTTCAAAGAATAGTTCAAATGCAGGCTGTTATATTTTATATTATGCAGTTTCTAATGAAGATAAATATACAAAGGCAGCCGAGCAGTGCATAAGCAGTTTCAGTATAGAAAGTGAGCCACAGGATATGCCGTCATATCAGAAATATTCAGATACAACTAATAAGATATCATTCTTATATAGAACAGGAATCACAGATAAAAAACCTGAGGATATGGGTGGTATTATTGGATTGGAATTGTCAGATGATTCATTTATTATGGTGGAAATAACTAATACCAGTACTGAGAGTGTTAATTCAGCCGATGATTATATGCAGCAGTTCGTAAAACTTCTGAAAGAAGACAATTCTGATATCAAGTATACAGTCAGCGAAATATCCAGGGCTGACAGTGGCAGGTATGATTTTAAAACAGTCGATATCTCATATAATTATGAAGGCAAGGACAGAGTTCTTTCATTAAGTTGTGCAGATGGTTCTAACGGAGTTATATATAGAATCTATTATTCTGGAATAATTGATGAAGCAGAGAAACTTAAAACATTATATAGTGATATTCTATGGTCGTTTAGAGCTGGCTAAGAAGAATGGAGGTCAATATGAGGAAAACAGGAAAGAAGTTAGCATTAATACTTACAATGGCAATAACATTAACATTATTTACATCATGCGGTGGTAAGAAAAGTGATGTCGGAGGATTAGGAGACGATAATAAGGTAAATAATATATTTAATCAGGGTAAAAATAAAGATACGGATAATAATTCAAATGGTGGTTATGACAATAATGATAAAGATAGTGATGATAGTGGTCAGAATGACAAATCAAATGATAAGAAGAGTAATAAAAAGGGCAGCAGTAAGAATAATAAAAGCACATTACAACTTGAGACTTATAAAGGAGATGGCTTTTCAATATTAGTACCAAAGGGCTGGAATATAATGACAGGCGGAGATGGTGTATATTTCTGGTATAACATTTACAATCCACAGGACGAGAGTATGATGGTATTCCAATATGGTAAATTAGAGCCTTTTCTCAAATCATATGAGGCAAAAGCATCATGGCAGAAGTGGGCACCAATAACAGGGACAGGAGACGAGACATTTGCTCATGCACCGGTATGTCTTGAAAAAACTGCAAAAGGAATATTAGATTGCTGGAGTGAATGTATTGAATTTCAACAGTATATAGGTCAGAATCCTACATTTATAAGTCTTAATAATCTTTCCATAAAGAGTTGTGATGCATATCAGGGAAAATTAGCTTCGTTAGGGCTTCCTGAAAGTATAGCGATTGCATCATGCAGTACAGCTACAGGAAAAAAAGCAGTAATTACACTTTCAACAGCGATATTTGATCCGGGATATATGGACATGTTTATGGAAGGAATAGACACTTATTATACATCAGCTTATAACACAACAGGAATTTTACTTCCTGAAAATTGCGATGAGGCCTATGCAAAAGCATTAGCACAGTGTGCAGCCAGTCTTGAATTCGACGAGGAATTTGTCGCAAGAGCAAATAGACAGAGCGATGCAGTTTTATCAGATGTGCAGCAGCGCTCAGCAGAGAATGAGGCATTAATGGATGAATTTATGAGAAAATGGGGATATTAAGGGAAGAATCATAGTTGTGTGAAAATTATGGTGTAATTAAAGGGAAGAATCGTAGTTGTGTGAAAAATAGGTTGTAATTAAAGACAGTCAGGCGCAATCGTCGGGCTGTTTTTGATATTTATTACCAGCAAATTTCGTTGAAATTGTCCTGGTAAGTAAAAAACGCTCCGCGAGGATCGCACTGCGGCGGAGCAGAAAATGTTGCTATAGCAACCCACCGCAGGCGGAGCATGTCGCAAGCGACATTCTTTATTCTTAAAAAATGTTGGATAAGCAACAGAGAGTTATCATAATCTGGGTATAATAAATGTATAAGACATTTATTGAAAAGGAGATTAACTACTATGAATGGAAATAAAGAAACTAATACTAATGTAAGAAATAATACAAAAACTAATATAAAAAATATTATAGAAAATAATACAGAAAACCGTACAGAACTATTAAAAAAATATCTTAAAAGATTAGGAGAGGGTGAGAGTTTAGAAAGTGTCAGAAGTGATTTTGTGGAGAAATTCAGTGAAGTTGATGCATCTGAGATTATGAAAGCAGAACAGGAGTTATTAAGCGAGGGAACACCACTTACTGAAGTACAGAAACTTTGTGATATACATGCAGCATTATTTCATGGTGCAACAATTGAAGAAAAGATAGCCAATGCCGAAAAAGCTGTCAGAGAATCAGTTGAAGCAGAAGAAAATCAGAGAGAAAAACAGATAAAAAAACAAGAAAAAATGCAGGAAGAACAAGAGAAAGCTGAGTCAAAAACGGTTATGTCTGGAAGTGTGGATTATTCTGACAAACATACAAAAGCATTAAGACTTGAGAAAATTATCGGTCATCCGCTTTATACATTTACAAAGGAAAATGAAGCACTGACTGAGTTGCTCAATAAATATAATGAAACAAAAGATATAAATGAACTTGCAGTAATTCGAGATGTATCAATACATTATGCTAAAAAAGGTGATTTGATTTATCCACAGTTAAATGTAAGACATGGGATAACTGGTCCGTCTGATGTAATGTGGACGGTTGATGATGAAATCAGAGATGAATTTGCAAGCCTTATGAAAGAAGATAATCATAATGAAAAATGGAATCAGCGATTAGAGGCGGTATTAAAACGTATAGAAGATATGATTTATAAGGAGCAGAATATTCTTTTTCCTAATTGTGCTGTAAACTTCACAGAAGATGAATGGATTGGAATATATCACGATTCTAAGGACTATGCAGTATGTTTTGGCGTGGAAAATGAAATATGGGATAAAGCAGAGAATAAATCAACCAAAGCAGCTAATAAAAATGAATATTCTAAAGAAGAAATAGTTATGCCGGGAGGTCATATGACAATTGAACAGCTTACGGCATTACTTAACACAATTCCACTTGAAATCAGCTTTATTGATGACAATAATATTAACAGATTTTTTAATGAGGGACCAAAAGTATTTAAACGTCCGGGCATGGCAATTGACAGGGAAGTGTTCTCATGCCATCCACCTAAAATCGAGCCAATGGTACGTGCAATTATTGAAGATTTTAGAAATAACAAAAGAGACAGTGTTCAGGTGTGGACGGAAAAAGGCGGTCGTTCAATGTTAGTCACTTATATGGCAGTAAGAGATAAAGAGGAAAATTATATTGGAACGGTTGAACTTGTGCAGGATATGGAATTTGCAAAAGAGCATTTTAAAAAGTAGTATTTTAGAGAAATGATTAGGGGTGAGACAATAGAATTTCAAATCAGAACAGGAATTAAAAAAGTAATATTTAAGGAGTAATCATGGTGTCAAAATCTTCATTGAATTAAACGTATATTGTATGTGGATATTCAATGACAGGTTTTGGCACCTTATTAATTAAACATTGAAAAAAAGGGGATAAAATGATATTATGAATTTAATAGTATGATGCTTGAATGGAAGCTGGATGGATAAAAAATGGTGAATTATTATAATTAAAAGAAGGTGAAACATTATGCAATTACCATATTCTGAAGAACTGAATATAGAATATCTGGGACGTTTGTTTGATAATACTACTGAGTGCTACAAGTTCTTTTGGTTTAAGGCAATTGTCACAAAAGTAACTGCGGGAAAATATGAACTCACATACGAAGAGTTAGTAGATGAGATGATAGCAGATGCTTATTTTATGGTAACGGAATATCATCTTAATCTAGGACCGAAAGATGCACTAGAGAGCATAGTGAATTTAATTAGGATAAAGAATCCTGCTTTTAAATCATGCGAGAAGCAGTCAGTTATTATAGATTTCCTTAAAAATACACAGGATAAAGAGATTATTAGCAAAAAACGTGCATTGACATATAATGTTCCATATCGTTTGCAATCGCCATTTATGGAAAATGTGAAAGGCAAAGAATGGAATGTTGGTGAAAGCAGACTTATTGCCAAAATTAATCAGGAGAATCGTTTGATTTATTATTTTGAAGCATTGAATGGTCTTAGCACAAAGATAATTGTTCAAAGTGACTGGGCGCAGTATATCATAAAAAATCAGGAGATTATTAAAGGCTGGCTTGAATATAAAATGATTATGTATATTCAGAAACGTAATCCAAGTGTGCCGGGAATTGCAGATAAGCTGTATCCACCGTATGAACGTAACCTTGAAAGAGTGAAGAAGTATTGGAGGTTGATATTATCATTAGAGCCTGTCCACGAAATATATGGTGACAATATTTTAACGGAAAATGACTTATCGATTGACCATTTTGTTCCATGGTCTTACGTGGCACATGATGAAATGTGGAATCTAAACCCGACTACGAAAAGTATAAACAGTTCTAAGAGCAACAATTTACCAGACTGGAATATATATTTTGAGAAGCTTGTCAGACAGGAATATCAGTCCTACCAAATGCTATGGAAATATGATGCGGTTCATAAAGAGTTTGATAAATGTGCGAAAGAACATATCAATAATGATGACATTCGCTATCGAATTTATCGAAAAGGTCTTGAATTTACTGAATTTGCGGGAGAATTAGAAACAATCATTTTACCGGTATATCAATCTGCAAAGAATTGCGGTTTTACTAACTGGAAATATCAGAATGTAAGGTAATACGGAGTGGTAAAATATGAAGAAAAACCTTGTAGCATAAATGACTATGATACAGAGCTACAAGACGGAAAATTGATAGTGGGGATTAGTCATCAACACGTTTTGTACTATAACGCATAATACAATTAGCATCTGTCAAAGTCATCTTAAAAATGACCTTGATAGATGCTAATATTTTTGTTAACAGTGTAAAAACAATATAAATTTAGATACTTCTAAGAATAATTCTGAGAGAAACTATCTGATTGTTAGATACGAATATCAATATTTTGTCCAACCATTGGATTAACTGATTTCTCTAACATTTCAATCATAGCTGCACCCGTCTCATCAGTAGCTTCTAAAGATTTACTTAACAGTGCCATTCCGATATCTGTGTTAACATTTGCACTAGACAAGGTAATTGAAGCAAGTGATAATCCTTGAATATCCATATAGCTACCTCCTTTTGATAAACGTGTTTATTTATATAAATTATAACGTAAGGTGGCTGGGGATGTCAATAAGAAGTGGAGAAAAATGTGGAAGACCAAAATGTGAAAGAATGTGGAGAATTGCGAAAAAATGATGTAGAAGATGTGAAATAAATAACAAGATATTCTGTTAGATATAATAAAAAAATTATAGCGTAAATATAATTTTAAGTTACTTGAATCTATCAAACATACTATGCTAAAATATATATAAATTAATAATTTCAAGGATTGTTCTAAATGTTGATTCGCTAGATAAAATATATACTCTAATGAAAAGAGAGCCAAGAAAGTTAGCAATTCAATTTGAAAAATATAGAAATAAATTATTATACGTTTTAAAAACATATGGTAATTATAATGACAGTAGAAAACCTGGCAAGTTATAATCGAATATATGAAAAATAATGTGAAGCTAGAACAGGAAATTGTAAGTTGGATGGATGGGGTTGGATGACAAAATGTATAGAGTGGCGATGGTGTGATGATTATGAAAAGGTAATGGAACAAGCGGATAAATTACATAAAGAAATATATGAAGGAGATTGTAGTATGAATACATATGTGATGTCTGATATCCATGGATGTTATGATGAATTTCAGCAGATGCTTGAAAAGATTCATTTTAGCGACAGAGATTTGCTGATTTGTGCTGGAGATTATATTGACCGGGGTGCAAAGAATTATGAAATGATGAGTTGGATCAGCAATGCACCTAAGAACGTGATTTTTGTAAGAGGAAATCACGATGAAGAGTTCCTGACAAACATTCACATAATGAAATATGTATGTGATGAGGCAGAACTGGATGAGAATAGTATTGAAGATTCCATAACCCTGTATAAAGCAGTTCAAAAATTCGCCGAGCAGAATAATAATATATTTTTTGATTATTATGGAACAATCGGGAAGCTTATTAATGAGGAATTGGTTTCATTTGCATTACTTTGTGACTGGGCGAAAATAGTTGAAAGAATGCCGTACTTCTATAAAATAGATATAAATAAGAGAACTTGTATCGTTGTTCATGCAGGATATATTGAAAGCCTTGACCATGTTGATACAGAGGAATCTTACGAAAGTGTCGAGGATTTTTATTTACATGCCAGAGATGATGCATATATGTGTGGTGGAGTTGAGCATGGAATGATTATTGCCGGACATACGCCAACAATAAAGTACGAGGAATTTCCTTATAACAATGGCAGCGTTTATCGGATGTATGATGAAAGTCTGGATTGCATTTTCTATGATATAGATTGCGGATGTGTGATGGGAAGTGTACAGGAAAATGCAAAGTTGGCATGTATTAGACTGGAAGATGAGAAAATCTATTATGTAGGGACATCTGACTATGTCAAAAGTAAAGAACTATATCTTGACGGGATGATGGGGCTAGTAACAGGCGATGCTCTTGGAGTTCCGGTGGAGTTTACAAGCAGGGAGAAAATGCAGGAACACCCTGTCGTAGATATGACAGGCTATGGAACGTATCCGGTTCCGCCAGGCTCATGGTCTGATGACAGCAGTATGGCATTGGCATCCCTATCTGCATTGCATAGCGATGGGATTAATTTGAAAAAGATTATGGATAACTTTGTGGATTGGGAAGAAAATGGCAAGTTCACACCGGCAGGAGAGATGTTTGATGAAGGGGTTACGTGTAGTTTTGCAATTTATAATTATAAGCAATTTGAAAATGTGGCTACATGTGGTCAGGATAGAGAAAACAGCAATGGAAATGGTTCTCTGATGAGGATACTTCCGGTGTGTATTTATCTGAAGTATTTGCAGGATGAATGTGGATTAAAGGACGAAACATGTTTAGAAATTGTACATAAGATGTCGGCATTAACACATGCACATTTAAGAAGCAAAATGTCATGTGGCATCTATTTTTACTGTGTAAGGGAACTTGCAAAGAGAAATAAGCCATTAGAGAAATTATTACAAAATGCAGTGAATTTATCTTTTTCATTTTATGAGCAGAATAATGACAGCAAGAAAGAGTTAGAGCATTTTAGCAGAATAAGAAATATGGAAGAATTAAGGAAAATTCCGATAGAACAGATAAACAGCGGAGGCTATGTGATAGAGTCCATCGAAGCAGTACTATGGTGTCTGCTCAATACATCAGATTTCAAAGATTGCGTGTTGAAAGCAGTAAACTTGGGGGATGATACCGATACGACAGCGGCAATTGCAGGAGGATTGGCTGGAATATATTACGGATATAAGAATATACCGGAACACTGGTTAGAAACAATTATTCGCAGGGAGTGGATAGAAGATTTATGTAGAATGATTTAAACTATATGAGAAGCACAGGAAATATGGCATAGATAAAGGAGTAAGGCAAGGGTGTTATCAATGTTCTGGCATATCGGTTTAGTAACAGCAACAAGATTTTCAAAAACTGATTGTAAGTTTACTAAAAAATCCTATTTAGAGCGAGTGATTTGTGAAACACCTAATATTTATTAATGATTGAAGGAAGTGCCCCCAGTGGCAGATATAAGAAAAACACATGATTTCGACGTTAAGTGGCTTGATAAGTTCCGTGGCCGGAACATCAATTACATAGAACTGGTAGATCATTTTATGGCTGACAATTGCGCAACCCTTGGTTTTAATATGGACAAATGTCATATTAAAGATATAGATGATATTTAGGATGCAATATGATAGAATAGTTACAACAAAAAAGCAGGAATATGAAAATATGGAATTAAGACTATTACGCTATTTTCTGACAGTAGCAAAAGAACAGAGCTTTACAAAAGCAGCAGAACAATTGTATATTACACAACCAACGCTTTCAAGACAAATGGCGGCATTTGAAGAGAAGCTTGGAGTAACATTATTTATTCGAAGTGGGAAGAAGGTTTCGCTTACTGATGAGGGGATTCTATTAAAAAGGCGAGCTCTGGAGATTCTTAATCTTGAGGAAAGGACGATTGAGGAACTGAAAGGAAAAGAAGAAGTTGTAGAGGGTACGATAACCATTGGATGCGGTGAATTTGCGGCAGTGGAGATATTGGCGAAGATATGTAAAACATATAAAGAAAAGTATCCGCTGGTACAGATTGTATTGCATACCGCAACAGCAGATGCAGTGTATGAGATGATTAACAAAGGACTTGTAGACATTGCATTATTCATGGAGCCGGTGGACACCGAAGGGCTGGATTATATCCGGATTACGGATTGTGATCACTGGTGTGTTGGAATGCGACCGGATGATCCACTGGCCGAAAAGGAGTTTATAAAAAAAGAAGATCTCATTGGAAAACCATTGATTCTACCAGAAAGAGTGAATGTTCAAAGTGAACTTGCCAATTGGTTTGGAAAAGACTTTTCAAAACTGAAGATTGCTTTTAAAAGTAATCTTGGAACGAATGCAGGAGTCATGGCGGCAAATGGACTGGGATATCCGGTATCCATCGAAGGTGCTGCAAAATATTGGCGAGAGGAGATTCTTGTACAGAGAAGAATCTTTCCTGAAATCACGACAAGTACTGTGATTGCCTGGAGGCGAAATATTCCATATTCTCTGGCAGTCAGTAAAATGATAGAAGAAATAAATGCTTTTCAGGCATAGAATGGAATTCAATATAAGCATTAGACATAATAAAATTATCAGGTATAAAATAGATGTATAAGAGAAAATCAAATCTTATACATCTATTTTTATGCGAGAAATTTGCGAAGAAAGGAGCTTTTATTATGAGTAAAAAATTAGTGGCATTTTTCAGTGCAAGCGGAACAACAAAAAAGGTAGCAGAGATGATTGCAGAGGAAGCAAAAGCAGATTTATTTGAGATTGAGCCGAAAGTTCCATATACAAAGGCTGATCTTGACTGGATGAATAAAAAATCCAGAAGCAGTGTGGAAATGAGTGATAAGAAATACAGACCGGAGATTATGAATAAAGAGATGGATATGAGTTCTTATGACGAGATCCTTCTGGGATTTCCTATCTGGTGGTATGTGGCTCCGACAATTATAAATACATTTTTGGAAGCCTATGAGTTCAGTGGTAAAAAAATCGTGCTTTTTGCAACATCCGGAGGAAGTGGATTCGGGAACACTGTGAAAGAATTGCAGCTATCTGCACCAGACGCAGTTATAACAGAAGGCAGAATGCTAAATCGTGGAACAAAACAGGAAATCAGTGAATGGATAAACTCTTTATAAACAACAGTGTTATGGAGGTATACAGAATATGGAAAAAATAGTACAGACAGCAGGACGAAATGCACTTGGTAAATTTGCACCGGAGTTTGCACATTTTAATGATGATGTGCTTTTCGGTGAAAACTGGAACAATCAGGATATTGGTGTGAAGGCAAGAAGTATCATTACAGTGGTTGCTCTGATGGCTTCCGGAATTACGGATTCTTCTTTAAAATATCATCTTCAAAATGCAAAAAAATATGGTGTGACACAAAAAGAGATTGCAGCAGTAATCACACATGTCGCATTCTATGCAGGATGGCCAAAAGCATGGGCTGTATTCAATCTTGCAAAAGAAGTGTGGGAGGAAGGTGAAGGAGATTTACCATACGAGGAGGAAGCAATGCGGGCGCATGCAAAAGAGATGGTATTACCAATTGGTGCACCAAATGATGGCTTTGCACAGTATTTTTCTGGCAGAAGTTTTCTTGCACCGATCTCAACTTCTCAGGTTGGAATTTTCAATGTGACATTTGAACCTGGATGTAGAAATAACTGGCACATCCATCATGCAAAAAGAGGAGGTGGGCAGATTCTGGTGTGTATTGCCGGAAGAGGATATTATCAGGAAGAAGGCAAAGACGCTGTAGAAATGAAGCCGGGTGACTGCATCAATATTCAGGCAGAAGTAAAGCACTGGCATAGTGCTGCACCGAATGAATGGTTTTCTCATCTGGCAATAGAGGTTCCGGGTGAAAATGTTTCTAATGAATGGCTTGAACCAGTAAGTGATGAAGAATATGTGACGGCTTGCAAAACTCCTGATGTCGTTTTTTAAAGTCCTTTATAGACGGAAAATATCAATATACGGAAATAGACTTATTGAAATAGAGAAAGATAATGATATTTTGTTAAGAGTACATATTAATCCTTGTGATGAAATGTGGAGTCTGATAATTAACAGTTTAAATAAAAATAAGGCTACATATGTAGTAGGGGATTTTAATGCATATGAAAAAAGAGGAAAATAAAAATTTCTAAATATACAAAATCCTTAGTAGTAACATTTTTATAATCCACTTTTATGGGGGTAGTAGAGGGCACCATGTAGCAATGCAGGTGTCTTTTTTAGTATAACGGCAGTTGTATTGTTCCGCTATTTTGATAAATATTGTTCCGATATTATTGATATTATTCCGTTAAAGAGGTATACTATATCTTAGATTGGAGGGATAATCTATGTTTATGACAGTAAAACAGGCTTCTGAAAAATGGGGCATTTCTGATAGAAGAATCAGAGTTCTTTGCTCTGAGGGAAAAATTCCGGGTGCGTACCAGGAAGGACGTGGTTGGAAAATTCCCGTGGATGCAAAGAAACCTGCTGATGGTCGTTATAAGTCAAAGGAGAGTCTGTTGGCGCAAATTGATCGCAAGAAGGTAGAACTGGATAGCAGAAGACCATTAACCGCGGGCGAGGTTGCAAGGCTCAACGAAGAATTTATCATAGAGTACACATACAACTCCAATGCCATCGAAGGAAATACACTTACACTGCGAGAAACGGATTTAGTTCTTCGTGGTCTTACGATTGACCAGAAACCGTTGAAAGACCATATGGAGGCAGTCGGTCATAAAGAAGCATTTGATTTCGTGAGTGAACTGGTAAAAGATAATGTTCCGATTAGTGAGAGCATCATCAAACAGATTCACTATCTTGTTCTTGCGGATAAGAAGGAAGACCGTGGCGTTTATCGCAGAGTTCCGGTTCATATTATGGGCGCACAGCATGAACCCGTGCAGCCGTATCTTATTGAACCAAAAATGGAACAGTTGCTATATGATTTTGCTGCAAGCACAGAGCATATCGTGACAAAACTGGCTCGTTTTCACATCGAGTTTGAAGGCATCCATCCTTTCATCGATGGTAATGGCAGAACCGGAAGACTGCTTGTAAATCTTGAGTTGATGAAAGCCGGATTCCCGCCTATAGATATTAAGTTTACAGACAGAATTACCTATTATAATGCATTTGATGAATATCATGTAAAGCACAATCTTTCGGCAATGGAAAATCTGTTTGCAGGATACATCAATGCCAGATTGGATATGTATTTAGATATGTTGCAGGATTAATCGACCTGCTTTTGAATATGGAGGTCACCTATGCCTTTTGAAATAGTACGAAATGATATTGTAAATATGCAAGTGGATGCGGTGGTAAACATTTTTTAAGGTATTAGACATAATAAAATTATCAGGTATAAAATAGATGTATAAGAGAAAATCAAATCTTATACATCTATTTTTATGAGAGAGTTACAGGGCATGATGGAGTTTTTTTAGTAAGAGCGGATGATGTTGATGCATATTTGGAAGAGTTTAAGCCAATGCAACTTAGGGAGAAGAGAACTGTAAAGGTGAATGATGGATATGCAGTAATAAATATGGGTGAATCTAAAGGACTAACATATGATAGAGTATTGATTTATCCAACAAGTACTATGAGAAATTGGATGAAGAATCATTCTAGCAATCTGCAACCAAAAACAAGGTATCAGTTTTATGTTGCAATAACGAGAGCAAGATATAGTGTGGGAATTGTTTTTGATTATGATGAGAAAACAAATATTGCAGGAGTAGAAATGAGAAAGAACCATTTTGATTCTTTCTCATTGGGATTAAGGCTTTATTTTTTTTCTATATTCAGATGGTGATATCCCCTTAGCTTTTTTAAATATTCGACTAAAATATAAAGGGTTGTCATAACCGATAATTTCAGCAATTTCTGTCACATTGTAATCAGTATTTTGTAACAGGATCTCAGCATTATATAATCTTTTGGATAAAATGTATTGCATTGGAGTAAATCCTGTATATTGTTTAAAGTTTCTAATGAACCAGCTAACACTAACATGATTATTTTGTGCATATTCGTCAATACTTATATTTTCGCTATAATGTTCATTAAAATAAAGTGTAGCTTTATCAATTTCTTCGATAACATAAGTGTTATTGGTTTTAAGTTGAGATAAAAAACTCCTTTGGAGCATAATAAATATTTGTTTTAAGTACATTTCTAACATCTGTTCATAATTCTCTTTACACATCTGAAGTTCATATATCATATTTCTAAATATTCCTTGATACTCAATATGAGAACCACAATAGAAGATATTCTTATTATCCGGAAAGCCATAAGAGCGAAGAATATTAGTAACATTTCCTCCAGTAAAGTGTACCCAATATGCTTCTGTTTGGTCATCACCATAGTATTCATATTTTTGGGGTTCTTTAGGTCGGTATAAAACCATATGGCCTGCTGTAACTATTTCTTCTTTATCGTTAAAATGAAAGTGTGCTTTACCAGCAGCGATATAAAGCAATTGGAAGTCTTTTCGCCCTTTGGGACGCCAGGTTGGCAATTTGGGACGAGTATAAAGATGATAAGTTCCTACACTAGTTACTATCAATGGTTTTGATTTGTCTTTTATGTCTAACATTGAGTTGTTTAGATATGCGTTATTTGTATACATTTAAACCTCCTTTATAAGGGTGCGAATATATCATTGTGGATTTTGTCTAATTAAAAAGCAATTTTGTCCTTGTTTTTATCAATTCTATCATTTTGTGCATATTTTGTCCAATAAATGATATGGAATTAAGAATAGTATTTTTATATACTACTTATAACGAAGCAGACAGACTAATAAACAACGAAGCAAAAAGTTAATAAAAGGTAATGTATGATAAGGAAGGAGAATTCTTATGGAAGAAAAGAGATACCTAAAATGGTATAACAAGGTAGGCTATGGTTCGGGTGATATTGCAGGTAATGTGGTATATGCATTCCTGACAGCATTCGTAATGATTTATTTAACCGATACAATTGGGTTAAATTCAGGTATAGTTGGTACATTGATAGCAGTATCAAAGATATTTGACGGAGTATCAGATATATTCTTTGGTTCTATGATTGATAGAACTAAATCAAAAATGGGTAAAGCAAGACCATGGATGTTTTACGGGTTCTTTGGATGTGCACTTACATTATTTGGAGTATTTGCAATTCCAACAAATATGGGAAAGACAGCACAGTATGCATGGTTCTTTATCGCTTACACATTATTAAATGCGGTATTCTACACAGCAAATAATATAGCATATGCATCATTAACATCACTTGTAACAAAGAACAGTAAAGAACGAGTAGAGATGGGTTCTTTCAGATTCATGTTCTCATTTGGTACTAATATGTTAATTTCAGCATTTACATTTAACGCTGTTGAAGCACTTGGTGGTGGAGCAGCAGGCTGGAGAGCAATTGCAATTATTTATTGCATTATTGGTCTTGTTACAAACACATTATCATGTTTCTCGGTTAAGGAACTTCCAGAAGAGGAGCTTAGAGAAGGAGAAGAAGTTAAGAAAGAGGAAAAACTTAAATTTACAGAAACACTTAAACTTCTTATGTCAAATAAATATTTCTTTATGATATGTGGAGTATTCATTCTTTTACAGTTAAGAGCAGCAATGGTTGGTGTTGGTACATATTATATGACATATGTGTTGTTTAATCAGAAATTATTTGGTACATTCTCATGGGCAATTAATATTCCATTGATTTTAGTACTTATAATTACACCTACATTAGTAGCTAAAGCAGGCGGATTATATAAGGTAAATAAGTATAGCTATATTTTCGCAACATTGTGTCGTTTAGGAATTGTGTTTGCAGGTTACATTGGAAGTGTTCCTCTTATGTTAGTATTTACAGTATTATCATCAATTGGTGAAGGTCCATGGCAGGGAGATTTTGGTGCAGTAATTGCAAATTGTTCAGAACACACTTACCTTAAGACAGGAAAGAGAATTGATGGTTCAATGTTCTCTTGTACATCATTCGGAACAAAGCTTGGTGGTGGTATTGGTGTTGCTCTTTCTGGATGGTTACTTGATATGAGCGGATATGTTAACAATGCAACAGTGCAGCCAGATAGCTGTATCAGTATGTTAAATGTTATGTATTTGTGGCTTCCATTTGTTTTTGATTTGATTGTTACAATTGTTTTTTCATTTATGAATATTGAAGAGGCAAACAGAAAATTAAAAGAAAATAAGCAGTAACTAGTAATAGCCTCTAAAGTTTATCTTTAGGGGATATATGTAGAAAGTGAGGAATAAATATGAACGCAGATATTAAATGGTTAGATAATCCTGAGATATTTAGAATAAATCAGAGTGCAGCTCATAGTGACCATAATTATTTTTTGAATTATGAGGATATGGAAGAGCAGAATCAGAGATTAGTACAGTCTTTAAATGGACAGTGGAGTTTTAGTTTTAGTAAAAATGCAATGAGCAGACCGAAAAAGTTTTATGAAGAAGATTATGACATCAGTGGATTTGACAAGATTATGGTTCCGGGTCACATCGAACTTGCAGGTTATGACCAGATTAGATATATAAATACAATGTACCCATGGGAAGGTAAAACATATAGAAGAGGAGCTTATACATGCGGTAATAATATTTCCGGTGCAGGAATGTTTAGTGAAGCAGAGTATAATCCGGTAGGATCATACGTTACTCGATTTGATTTAGACGAAGCACTTTGTGGCAAGCGAATTTCTATTTGCTTTGAAGGTGTAGAACAGGCAATGTATTTGTGGCTTAATGGACAGTTTGTTGGTTATGCAGAAGACAGCTTTACACCATCTGAATTTGATTTAACACCATATATCAGAGAAAAGGGTAATGTATTGGCGGTTGAAGTTCACAAGATGTGTACAGCAGCATTTTTAGAGGACCAGGATTTCTTTAGATTCTTTGGAATATTTAGAAATGTATCATTAAGGGCTATTCCGGATGTTCATGTTGAAGATATGTGGCTTAATCCAATATTAAATAGCGATAATGAAAGTGGAAAGCTTGAAGCAACAGTTAAAGTTTCATCTATTGCCAGCAAAGATGCATCAGTTCATTTAGTTATGAAGGATATTACAGATAAAGTAGTATTGGAAAGCAACATAGCATTAGAAGAAAAAGATGGTAAGCTTATTGGTTTTATCTCAGAAGATGTAACAGAAGTAAAAGCTTGGGATAATCACAGTCCTTACCTTTATAAAATAGTTCTTGAAGTAAGAAGTGCAGATGGAGAAATATTAGAAGTTGTTCCATATAGCGTTGGCTTTAGAAGAATAGAGATTATTGATAAGGTTATGTACTTAAATGGAAAAAGACTTGTAATAGTTGGTGTAAACAGACATGAATGGAATCCAAAGACAGGAAGAAATATTAGTATAGAAGATATGGTTTCAGATATTTCTTGTATAAAGAGAAATAATATCAATTCAGTAAGAACATGTCATTATCCTGACCAGATTCCTTGGTACTATATGTGTGATGAGGCTGGAATATATGTAATGTCAGAGACTAACTTAGAAAGTCATGGTTCATGGCAGAAATTAGGAGCTATTGAGCCATCTTGGAATGTACCGGGTTCTGTACCACAGTGGAGAGAAGCGGTAGTTGACCGAGCAAGAAGTAATTATGAAACATTCAAAAATCACACATCAATTATTTTCTGGTCACTAGGAAATGAGTCTTATGGTGGAGATGATATTGAAGCTATGAATACCTATTTCAAAGAGCAGAATGATGGAAGATTAGTACATTATGAAAGCTCATACTACACAAGAGAATACGAAGATACAATATCAGATGTGGAAAGCCGTATGTATGCTAAGCCATATGAAATTGAAGAATATTTAAGTAACAATCCAAAGAAACCATATATTTTATGTGAGTTTATGCATGATATGGGTAATTCAATGGGTGGACTTGATTCGTATATGAATCTTATTGATAAGTACGAGATGTATCAGGGTGGATATATATGGGATTTTATCGACCAGGCATTTTTAGTAAAAGATGAAGTTACAGGAAGAGAAGTATTAAGATATGGTGGAGATTTCGACGATAAGCCATCTGATTATGAGTTCTCAGCTGACGGAATCGTTTTTGCTGACCGTAGAGAAAAACCAGCAATGCAGGAAGTGAGGTATTTTTATGGATTGTACAAATAAGAAAGAAATTAGAGTTGTATATGGAGATTACACACTTGGAGTACACGGAGAAGGATATGATTATATATTCTCCTATGCACAGGGCGGTTTGGAGTCAATTGTAAAAAATGGTTATGAATGGTTATATCGTTGCCCAAAGCCTACATTTTGGAGAGCTTTAACTGATAATGACAGAGGAAGTAAGTTCCATATTAAGAGTGGTAATTGGATTGCTGCAGATACATTTATAGACTGTATTGATATTGAAGTAATTACAGATGGCGAATCACAGGGAAAGTCGATTGCACCTGATAATAACAAATATGGTTCAGATGTATATGCAAGTGAGGTAAGTGTGAAATTCACTTATCAGACAATCATTAATCCGACTACAACAGTAATTGTCACATATACAGTTAATAATAAAGGAAACATTACAGTGAATGTGCATTATGTTGGCGTGAAGGGACTTCCGGAATTGCCAGTGTTCGGCTTAAGATTTATAATGCCAACTTTAGCAGATAAGTATATATACAATGGATTATCCGGTGAAACATATCCAGACAGAAAAAAAGGTGCAACAAAGGGCATATATGAAGTTGATGATTTAAGCCTTACACCATACATTGTTCCACAGGAATGTGGCGTTAGAATGGATGTAGATTGGGTAGAAATCGTTAGACATACAAGTCTTAACAATGCGAGAAAGGATATTTCACCACAGGTATTAAGACTTGAAAAAACAGATAAAGAAATAGCATTTTCTTGTTTACCATATACAGCATTAGAAATAGAAAACGCAACACATCATGAAGAGCTTCCACCTGCTAGAAGAACAGTGTTATGTATATACGGAGCTGTTAGAGGTGTTGGTGGTATTGATACATGGGGAAGTGATGTAGAAGAGGCTTACCATATCGATGCAGGAAAAGATATAATATATTCATTTAAGATATGTTAAGCAGATGTAACTGATTATGAAGTTATAGAAAAGAGGTTTTTACAATGAATACACAAACATTGATTGAAAAATTGCAAAATGGTGAGTTGGATGATAGATTGCTAGATATTTATGTAGATAATAAGCTTATGGATTATCAAAGAAATAGATATATAGTAGCAATTAAAAAATTCGAAGACTTATACGATGCGGGAGAAGTAGTATTATTTAGTGCACCGGGTAGAAGCGAAGTTGGTGGAAATCATACTGACCATCAGCATGGCAAGGTGTTAGCTGCATCTATTAACCTTGACAGCCTTGGAGTTGTAAGAGCTACAGATGACAATACAATTCGACTTGTTTCAGACAACTATGATGAGATAGTAATATCTCTTGATGATATTCTATTAAAGGAAGAAGAAAAAGAAACAACTACAGCATTGATTAAAGGTGTTGTTTCAGGATTCTTAAATAGAAAGTTTCAAGTTGGCGGTTTTAAAGCATATGTTACAAGTGATGTATTGATAGGAGCTGGATTATCTTCATCAGCTGCTTTTGAAACATTAATTGGCACGATTTTATCTGGATTGTATAACAATATGAGCGTATCAGCAATTGATATTGCTATTATAGGTCAGTATGCAGAAAATATTTATTTTGGAAAGCCTTGTGGACTTATGGATCAGATGGCATGCTCTGTGGGAAATCTTGTATATATTGACTTTGAAAACACAAGCAAGCCGGTTGTAGAAAAAGTTGAGTTTGATATGGAAAAGTATGGTTACAGCTTATGTATTACTGATACCAAGGGTTCACATGCTGATTTGACAGATGAGTATGCTGCAGTACCAAAAGAAATGAAGCAGGTTGCAAAACACTTTGGTAAAGAAGTATTAAGAGGAATCACAGCACAGGACATTATCAGAGAAATTCAAGCGTTACGTTCAGAATTTGGCGACAGAAGTGTACTTAGAGCATTACATTTTGTAAGTGAGAATGACAGAGTAACTTGTGAAGTTGAAGCTTTAAAAACCGGAGATTTTGTAGGATTTTTAAATTTAGTAAAGGCATCAGGAGATTCTTCTTATAAGTATTTACAGAATGTATATTCAAACAGTGATGTAAACAACCAGAATATATCTGTGGCATTGGCAACAAGCGATGTTGTGTTACAGAATAATGGTGTAAGCAGAGTACATGGTGGTGGCTTTGCAGGAACTATACAGGCATTCGTTAAAAATGAATATGTAGATGAATATAAAAAGAATATGAATTTAGTATTTGGAAAAGGAGCTTGTAGCGACTTAAAAATTAGAAAATATGGTGGCATACAGGTAGTTTAGGAAAGCAGGTGTTTATATTATGAGAATATTAGTATTAGGTGGAGCTGGATATATTGGTTCCCATACAGTATATGAACTTATTGATGCAGGTCATGAGGTTATCGTGATTGATAATTTATTAACAGGATTTAAGGAAGCTGTTCATCCACAGGCAAAGTTCTATGAGGGTGACATCAGAGATAAGGCTTTTTTAGATGATGTATTTAGCAAAGAAAAGATTGATGGAATTATTCATTTTGCAGCATGCTCACAGGTTGGAGAAAGTATGGTTGACCCATTGAAGTACTATAATAACAATTTGTGCGGTACAGAAGTATTACTAGAGAGTATGGTACAGCATGGAATTGATAAAATCGTATTTTCATCAACAGCAGCAACTTATGGAGAACCGGAAAGGATTCCAATTATGGAATCAGACAGAACAGAGCCAACGAACTGTTATGGTGAGACAAAGTTATCTATGGAAAAGATGTTTAAATGGACATCTAAAGCACATGATTTAAGATATGTATCACTCAGATATTTTAACGCATGTGGAGCACATCCAAATGGACTTATTGGTGAAGCACATAATCCGGAAACACATTTGATTCCATTGATTTTACAGGTTCCTAACGGTAAGAGAGAATTTATTTCTGTATACGGAAATGATTATGATACAAAGGATGGAACATGTGTAAGAGATTATATTCATGTAAACGATTTAGCACAGGCACATATTCTTGCTATGGAATATCTTGCTAAAGGTGGAGAAAGCGATGTGTTTAACTTAGGTAATGGTGTAGGCTTCACTGTTAAAGAAGTAATTGAAACAGCAAGAGAAGTAACAAAGCATCCAATTCCGGCAAAGGAAGAACAAAGAAGAGCAGGAGACCCATCGGTACTTATTGCTTCAAGCGATAAAGCAAAGAACGTACTTGGTTGGAAACCACAATTTGCAGATTTAAGTGTAATCATTAAGACTGCGTGGGAATGGCATGTAAATCATCCAAACGGATACTAGGATAAATGGAAGGAGGTTTTTGATATGAACAAATTGATTTCTGAATTGGTCAAATATGGAATCCAAAGAGGGTTAATTGATGCAGAGGACAAGGTCTTTGTAATCAACCGACTTCTAGAAGTGTTTGGATTAAATAGCTTTGAATGGTCAGATGAGGAAGTAAGAGAAATTCATTGTATATTGTCAGATATGACAGATTATGCAGTGGAAAACGGAATCATTGAGGAAGATACAATTACAAACAGAGATTTATTTGATACAAAGGTGATGGGAATTATAACACCAATGCCATCAAGCGTAAGAAGTAAGTTTAGGGAATTATATGAAAAGTCTCCAAAGCTTGCAACAGATTTTTATTACAGATTTAGCCAGGACACTAATTATATCCGTGTTGACAGAATTGTAAGAGATGAAAAATGGAAAGCAGATACAGAATATGGCGAGATAGATATTACAATTAATTTATCAAAGCCAGAGAAAGACCCAAGAGATATTGCAAAGGCAGCAAGCCAGAGTAAGAGTGAATATCCTAAGTGTTTATTATGCAAAGAAAATGAGGGATATGCAGGAACATTATCTCATCCAGCTCGTCAGAACCACAGAATTATTCCAATAAAGTTAAATGAGCAGAACTATTTTCTGCAGTATTCTCCTTATGTTTATTATAATGAGCATTGCATAGTATTTAACGAAGAACATACACCTATGAAGATAGATAGAAGTGTATTTGTAAAGTTATTGGATTTTGTTTCAATGTTTCCACATTATACAATTGGTTCTAATGCAGATTTACCAATAGTTGGTGGTTCTATTTTGAGCCATGACCATTTCCAAGGTGGAGCATATACATTTGCTATGGCGAAGGCACCATATGAATATAAGTTTAATGTGACAAAATATGAGGACGTGACAATTGGTATTGTAAAATGGCCTATGTCGGTGATTAGATTACAAAGTGAAAGCAAAGAAAGTATAGTAGAACTTTCAAGTAGAATTTTAGATTCTTGGAGAGCATATACCGATCAAGAGGCATTTATATATTCTGAAACAGATGGTGTGCCACATAATACAATCACACCGATTGCAAGAATGAATGGTTCGTTATACGAAATGGACCTTGTGCTTAGAAATAATATTACCACAGAGGAAAAACCTTGGGGTGTATATCATCCGGACGAAAAATTACATCATATTAAAAAAGAGAATATAGGCTTAATCGAAGTAATGGGATTAGCTGTATTGCCGGCAAGACTTAAAAAAGAAATGGAAGAGCTCGCAGATGCGATTATAGCAGGAAAAGATATTAGAGCCATAGATAATATCAGCAAACATGCAGAATGGGTAGATGAATGGTATGCAAATTATGAAATTACTTCTGATAACATAAAGGAAGTATTACATATAGAAATTGCAAAAAGATTTGTTCAGATTCTTGAATGTGCAGGTGTATTTAAGAGAACTGAAAAAGGCATGGAGCAGTTTAAAAGATTTTTGTCAGTTTTGTAGTTATTAATTTGAACAAGTATGATGGATAGCATGTATATAGGAGATGATTTTGTGCCATTGACATATGAAAAAAGAAATGAAGGAGTATCGGCAGAGTGGAAAAAATCTGTGCATGTTCCGCCACATTTGCATGAAGCAATAGAAATAATTTATGTGACAGATGGTACAGTTGAATTGGGCGTAGGACAAGAATTGTTTCATATGGAGCAAGGTGATTTTGCCATAGTATTTCCAAATGTTATCCATCATTATCAAGTGTTTGGTCAAGGAGAAAATAAGGCTATATATTTATTCTTGGACCCATCATTAGCACAGAATTTTTATGAGGATTTACAAAAGTACAGCCCGGCATATCCGATAATTGATAAGGAACATGTGCATATGGACATTGTAAATTCAATAAAAGCACTGGCAAATAATACAGAGGGTAATCCAATGATAATTCAGGCATATGTACATATTATTTTAGCCCATGTATTTTCTGATATGGAAATGACCGATAAAGATTTGGTTGGAGGCGACGATATAATATACTGTGCGGTTGAATATATTGCAAAGAATTTCAGGGAAGATATACATCTTGAAAAAATGGCGTATGATTTAGCAGTTAGCAAATATGTGCTATCTCGAATGTTCGCAAAGACATTTCATTGTAACTTTAATAAATACTTAAATGGAATAAGACTTAATTATGCGATTTCAGCTTTGGAGAACACTAATGAGTCTATAACTAATATAAGTCTTGATGCAGGCTTTGAAAGTCAGCGAACATTTAATCGTGTATTTAAGGATAGATACAAGATGACACCGAGGGAATATCGAGACAGAATGCATAGCAAGAGAAGTAAGGAGAGTGACATCTAAGATGGTAGAAAGAAAATATTTTGGAGAAACTCAAAATGGTGATATTGTTAGTAAATTCTTACTTGAAAATAAAAGTGGAATGCAAGTAGAGGTTTCAGATTTAGGAGCACTAGTATTAGCTATATCAATTATAGATAAAGATGGTATACAAAGGGACGTTGCTCTTGGATTTGAAAAAGTGGAAGACTACTTTGATACAGAAACCGGAATGGGAGCGTATGTTGGAAGAAATGCTAATAGAATTAAAGGTGCATGCGTAAATATTGAAGGTGTGGATTATAAGTTGGATGCTAATGAAGGAAACAACAATCTTCATAGCGGATTTAACAGGTCACATTGTCAAATGTATTATTCAGAAAAAGGTGCAGATGATAGTGGTGAATATGTTGAGTTTCATCGAGTAAGTCCACATTTAGAGCAAGGCTTTCCGGGAGATTTAGAGCAGACTATTCGATATACTCTTACAAAGAATAATGAATTAATGATTGATTATGTTATGAGCAGTGATAAAACAACTATTGTTAATCCAACAAATCATACATACTTCAATTTAGATGGACATAGCAGCGGAACTATATTGGAACATGAACTGGAAATTTATTCAGATTCTTTTTTGGATATAGATAAAGAAATGATTCCAACAGGTGACATTATAGGGGTTAGTGGTACACCAATGGATTTTCGTAAGAAGAAAAAGATAGGTTTAGATATTGATAGCGAATATTTGCCTTTGAGAACTGCTAACGGATATGACCATAATTACATCTTTAAGAATGACAGAACATTAAAAAAAGTTGCAAAGTTGTATTCATCAGAATCTGGCATTAGTATGACGGTGTTATCAGATTTATGTGGATTACAAATTTATACAGGTAACTTTTTAAACGGACAAGCCGGAAAAGATGGCTCTACATATGGGAAACATAGTGGAATATGTCTTGAAACACAATTTTATCCTAATTCATGTAATGATAAGAGATTTCCAAGTCCTTTATTAGAAGCAGGAACTAAATTTGTTTCAAGAACAGTATATAAGTTTGAGTTACAGTAACGTGTTTTAAAAGCTTTATATTAAGCAGAAAGGAATGCATATGGTTGATTTTGTAGAAATGACAATTAAACAGCAAAAGAGAATAGCTTTAATAGCTCATGATGGAAAGAAAGATGAGATTATTAAATGGTGTCAGGCAAACAAGGATATTTTGAGCAAACATAAATTATCTGGAACAGGCACAACTGCTAGAATGATAGCAGATTGTGTAGGTTTAGAGATAAAAGGATATAATAGTGGACCATTAGGTGGAGACCAGCAGATAGGTGCAAAGATTGTCGAAGGAAATATAGACATGGTAATTTTCTTTTCTGACCCACTTGCAGCTCAGCCACATGACCCGGATGTGAAAGCTCTTTTACGAATTGCACAAGTATATGATATTCCAATTGCAAATAATAAAGCAACAGCAGATTTCATTATTAAGTCTTCATTGATGGATGAAGAGTATATTCATCAGGTTGAAAACTTTAAAAATACAATTCAGAATAGAGTTAAAGAATTTGAAAAGGCTTAATATGTACATATATTTGTGTAATTTATAAATAGATTGCGATAAGACAAGGAGTTGATAGGCTATGTTTGATACAATACATCATGTTGCAATTATTGTGTCCGATTATGAGAAATCAAAAAAATTCTATGTGGAGCAATTAGGACTACCTATTATAAGGGAGAATTATAGAAAAGAGAGAAATGATTATAAATTAGACTTGAAGGTGGGCGATATTGAGCTTGAAATCTTTGGTATGGAAAAGGCACCTGACAGAGTAACAGAACCAGAGGCTTGTGGATTGCGACATTTAGCTTTTAAAGTAGAAAATATTGAAGAAACTGTAAAAAGTTTGAATTTAAAAGGAATCCAAACTGAAAAAATTAGATTAGACGAGTACACAAAAAAAAGAATGACTTTTTTTCGTGACCCAGATGGTCTTCCAATAGAATTGCATGAATAGTTATTAGTAAATTTATCACCACACAAATATGATTGTCAATAAAATGATAATACGTTTGTTGTTGATAATTGGCAAACGATGTGTTTAAAGGTTAGAAGCGATAGATATGATTGTTAAAATATATTGAGTAGAAAGCAAGTAAATCATTGATAAATATTGTAATTTTCTTTTTCATTTTAAAAATCTCCTTTCTTTTTTTTCATATCCTCATTATAAACTAGTTTCAAAGAATTTCGTGCCAAATAAGAATTAAAAATGGTCAAAAGTTGCAGAATAAATTGTTGATTCTGCTCTTGGTGAGAAGACATATATTTAATAATATAAAGGTTTTAGGTATGTCAGTTGAGCTTGTGAAGATAATTGCAGACATTTCTGGATACTGTGTATAGAAGTTTAGGAAGAATGTATGTTGTGGTCAAGCTTTTTTGTAACACTTTGTTCGATAAATACCTACCTGTAACGAGCCTCTATTGGTGTTAAATAATTATTGTATGAATGAGGGCGAACATAGTTATACCAATTTATATAATTCATAGTTAGTTCATCCATCATCTCTACATTTGAAAATGAAGTTATGTTATAAAAGTTGCTTTTGAAAGTGTTATAAAATCTTTCCATGGGAGCATTATCATAAGGACAGCCAGCCTTACTCATACTTTGTGTTATATTATTCTCTTTGCAAAAATTTACAAATTCACATGAAGTAAACTGTCCCCCCTGGTCTGAATGCAAAATCACTTTAGGGTAGTTTTCCTTTTCAAGAGCTGTCTTCAGAGTGCTTATTGCCAAATCAGTGTTGATATAATCACTGTTTAACGAAGCGACAGCTGACCTGTCATACAAATCAATAATTGAATAGTTGAATAGTTGTATCTGAATTTTCCATTTGGCTGACGCATATATGTGAAGTCTGTGCACCATACTTTGTTCTTGCAGTCGACAGTAAAATTCTGATTTAAGAGATTGTCAAAGATTTTATTCTTTTTGCCAGTCTTGTAACCTGGCTTAGAATGCATAATTACTGCACAAAGATTCAATTCCTTGTTCATATATTTATGCATTGTGGTATTGCTTAACTCATAGCCATCTTAAACCAAATATATTTTTATTGTCATCGATGAATCGATATACCACTAATCGATTTCCTTCGCGAAGAATGCCGCAGCTTTTTTTAAGAAAGCAATCTCTTTATCTTTTTCATTAAGAAGCTGATTTAATCTTCTGATTTCCTTTGCTTCATTAGATTCTGCGGTTGTGCTGGTGGTATAGAGGTATTCTTCCTTGTATTCGTTAACCCATTTGCTAACGGAGCTTTTGGCAACATTAAAT
>OQVU01000066.1_pt1 | contig 29734 bp, 20 predicted proteins | sample 1691611 | NCBI WGS metagenome assembly OQVU01 (sample SAMN03418272, study PRJEB22391) | human gut metagenome | biome: human-gut; feature: organic feature; material: feces | host: Homo sapiens | place: Tanzania | collected 2013-01
TTCTTTCAAAAGATGTAAAATTCAAGGATTTGGGGCTCTTGATTATCGATGAGGAACAGCGGTTCGGTGTCAATCATAAGGAACAGATAAAAAATCTGAAGCGAAATATAGATGTTTTGACCCTTTCGGCAACCCCGATTCCGCGCACTCTGCACATGAGCATGAGCGGCATACGCGATATGAGCGTTATTGAAACCCCGCCGGAAGCGCGTTATCCCGTGCAGACTTTTGTTGTTGAATACAATGATGCTCTTGTGCGCGAGGCGATCATGAAAGAGCTTGCAAGGGGCGGACAGGTCTACATTGTTTACAATATTGTCAAAACAATGGATATCTTTGCCGAGTCGCTGAGCAAACTTGTGCCTGAAGCGCGCATTGCCTATGCTCACGGGCAGATGAGCGAACGCCGGCTGGAAAACACCATGATGGATTTCATGGACTATAAATACGATGTTCTGATTTGCAGCACGATAATTGAAAGCGGACTCGATATTTCAAATGCAAACACCATGATAGTCTATGATGCCGACAAATTCGGCCTTTCACAGCTTTATCAGCTCCGCGGAAGAGTCGGAAGAGGCGCAAGGCTCGGTTATGCCTACCTCACATTCCGTAAAAATAAAGTTCTCAGCGAGATCGCCGATAAACGCCTGTCGGCAATAAAAGAGTTCACGCAGTTCGGTGCGGGCTTCCGTATTGCAATGCGCGATCTTGAAATTCGCGGTGCGGGGGATATTCTCGGCGCGGAACAGCACGGGCATATGGCTCAGGTCGGATATGATTTGTACTGCAAAATGATTGATGCTGCCGTTAAGGAAGCAAAGGGCGAAACGGTAAAGACGGAGATCGACACCGTAATGGAGATACCGATAGATGCCCATATTCCCAAAAAATACATTCCGCGTGAAACAGGCAGAATTTCAATGTACAAACGCATTGCGGCGATTACCGATATTGACTCGTTCCGTGATGTTCAGGATGAACTTATCGACCGATACGGTGAAATCCCGCGCTCAGTCCAAAATCTGCTGGATATTGCACTGTATAAATCCCGCGCAGCTCAGCTCGGTATTCTGAATTTCACCGTTCATCCGGAGGAGGTTCGCTTCACTTTCGGCTCCGATGCTCCGTTGGACGGCGCAAAGCTGTTTGCTGCTGTCGGAACAATTGACGGTGCGGCGTTTGCAGCCGGTGAAAAAATTGCGCTTGTCATCAAAAACAAGCATAAAACCGGTGAAGAAATGTTCCGCATTGCACAGGATGCGGTCAACACACTGCTGCTGTGCACGGAAAACGCAGGTTGATTTCCTTTTTGCGGAAAAAACAGCTGCATAATTACCTTTACGAAAATACCAAATCCGAAGATATATAAACTCGGAGAATTTGCGAATATCTCGGCAGGAGCGGCTTTCATTCCGCAATGACCGAGAGCCGTTGACTTCATATCGGCGAAATGATACAATATAGCGGCAGGCTGCGCTGCCTGCAAAATCAACCGTGGAGGCTTATGCATGTATCAACAGAGTGTGGACAGATCCGGCGGATCGCAAAAAAGTGACCTTATTCTTTTCATCGTTCTGATTATTGCCTTTTTCGCAGTCGGAGCGGTGGTCATGTATCTCGAAAAGCTTTTTGATTCGAATGTTCCGCGCTACGTTTTTATCGGGCTTGTTCTTGCCGCAATCTATGCGATCTACAGGCTTCGCATCGTCGGCTTTCGCTACACTGTGTTTTATAAAGAGCCGGAGACCGTTTACGATCCGCGTTTTGACGATATGATTACGCATGAGGATTACCCTTACCCTGTCGGAACAATAGTGTTCGAACGCATTGTAAGTGCAAAAGGCACAACAATCGAAACTCTTTGCGGCGGTGACATAGTTGCCGTCTGCGCTCCCGGCGGCGAGTATTCGGGTGAAAATGCTTCGTCGGTTATCGACTCCGCAAATGTTTCATGCAAAAAAGCGGAAAAAGCTTATTCCATTGTGTACAAAAAGGGCGATGCGCTGCACAGGATTTTTTTCAATCCCGATGAAGAATTTCTGAATCATGTGCGCGAGATCGCTCCGCAGGCCGAGTTTTGCTGATTCGGAACACGCGGTGCGCGGTTTCGGAATCTTTTCATGATTTTTCATGATTAACGAAAATGTACAGAAACTGAAGAATACGATTCGTGCAGGAAGGGCGATGCACGGTTATCTTGTCACGAGTGCGGATTGTGATGAAACCGCGCCGGAAGGTGAACCGTCATCGACTGCGGAGCTTTTGCGTCAGTGCGCCGCGCTGCTGCTTTTCGGCAGCGAAAAAACGGAGATGCTGGAATTCTCTCCGGATTTTTACGAGCTGAACGGCGGCGCAAAAGTTGAACAAATGCGCACGATTCGGCAGGAACTCAGCAAAAAGGCATTCGGAGGAAACAACCGCGTTGTTGTAATCACCGACGCCCATATGATGAACGACAGTGCGGTGAATGCAATGCTCAAAATGCTCGAGGAGCCGCCGGAAGGCACGTTTTTCCTGCTTACCGGCATTGAACAGCGCATTCTTCCGACGATTCGTTCGCGCTGCCAGATCGTTCGTCTCGGAACGGCATCTGCGGCGGAAATCGGTGCGGAGCTGATTCGGTTGGGTGCCGCAAAGTCGGAAGCGCAGCGTTTTGCGGCGCAGAGCATGGGGTCGCTGACCCGTGCGAAGCGGCTCATGCAGGACGAAGCTTTTCAAAAACTCAGGCAGAATGCGATTGAAGCTTTGCTTGATATTTTTGAGGGAAAGCTCCCGTTCAAGTGGGCAAAATCAATCGGCAGGGACAGGCAGGCTGCAAAAGAAAGCCTGGGGTTCATGCTTGCTGCATGTCATGATGTTTTAAACAAAAAAACGGGAGCTGCGGGCGGCAGTTCGGGAGGCATGAGGCTCAATAATGCCGCCGGCGCATTGTCGTTCAGTGCAATTCATTCCGCAGTCATAAAAATCGCAGAGGCGGAAATGCGGCTGAGCTCAAATGCGGGTGTGAACCCGATTCTCGACAGGCTGATAATAGATATTGCCGAGGCAATATCCGATTAATCTGTCGGAGCAGGATTTGCCTGCTTCGGGCATGCGGCGGATGCATTCAATAATTTGATGAAAAATTGGGACGGTTTAAATAATGAACAAGGTAATCGGAGTTAAGTTTAAGGACAGCGGCAAAATTTACTATTTTGATCCGCTGGAGTTGGAAATAGAAAAGGGCGGCAATGTAATTGTTGAAACCGCAAGAGGACTTGTTTTCGGTGAGGTTGCCGAGCCGCCGAGGATAATTGCGGAAGAAAGCATCGTTGCTCCGCTGAAACCCGTTGTCCGCGTTGCAACGGATGAGGACAGGGAGCAGCATGAATACTATCTCTCAAAAGAAAAAGAAGCCTTTAAAACCTGTCAGCGCAAGATTGAAGAGCACGGGCTTGCAATGAAACTTGTTGATGTTGAATACGCATTCAACGGTTCGAAACTCAGCTTCTATTTCACGGCGGATAACAGAGTTGACTTTCGCGAGCTTGTAAAAGACCTTGCCGGCATTTTTAAAACACGCATTGATCTGCGTCAGATCGGCGTTCGCGACGAAGCAAAAAAATGCGGAGGCATCGGTGCATGCGGGCGTCCCGTCTGCTGCAGCTCATTTTTAACGGAGTTTATTCCGGTTTCAATAAAAATGGCAAAGTCCCAGAATCTTTCGCTGAATCCGACAAAAATCTCCGGCATTTGCGGAAGGCTTATGTGCTGCCTGAAATATGAACAGGAATGCTACGATATAATGCATAAACAAATGCCAACCGTCGGCACCGAATGCGTAACGGTTGACGGAAGCGGTGTTGTTATCGAAAACAATGTCATAACTGAAAGGACAAAGGTCAAAGTAACGCTTGCCGATGGGACGCTTGATGTTCGGAGCTATCCGTTCAATGAGCTGAATTATGTCAACAAAAACGGGGTTCGCTGCTGCGGCTGCGATGAGTGCGGCGGTTGCTGCTGCGGCAATGCCGATGATGATGGAATGCAGCAGCAGGCAGCTTCAAAACCCGACTCCTCAGACGAAGCCGAAAAAGAAGCAGAGTTTATTGATGAACCCAAATACGACCGAGCTGATATTTATTCGGACGATGAATTTCATTCCGATGAAACGGAAAAGGGTGACGGAGAACTGCCTGCCGCAAAGCCTGAAAAACATGTAAAGTTCTCCAAACCTTCAAACCTTCAGAAAACCGCAAAGTCTGCGCAAAATGGCAATCGGGTGCAAAAACACTCCCAAGGGGGTGACAGCGGCCGAAAATTTAACAAAAAGCAAAACAAAAGACAATGGACGCCGCGCTCAAAGTCTTCCGAAATGCTTGAACACGAGGACGAGTTCGACGGAGTTGAAAAAGGGGACAGACCCGACAGACCCGGCGGCGGATTTAAAAAGCAGCAGAAACCTGCAAAATTCAAGAAAAAACCAAGGTACTATGACCGACGCGCCGATAAACGCGCAAAAGCACCGGCAGGCGATGCCGAAAGTTCGAACCCGAACTGAAAGCCGAACAACCGTAATTAGAAATAAACACTTAACCATTTAAAGAACTGCTGCAAAATCAGGTCATGTTTGCAGCAGTCCCTTTTTGAAATCCGAATCAAAAAAATTAAAAGAGTTTACTCATCATGAAGCAGTCTGTTTTGCGCATCTTGGTTCACCGACTGCCAAAGATCCTCTGCGGCGGCTGTTGTTTTGCGGCTCAGAATGTCTTCACGGGCGAAAGTAAGCCTGCGGTTTCGCATAAGGACTCTTCCGGCAGCCATTGTCATAACGCACTCATGCCCGCTCATGCCGAAGATAATATGCCTGTCCGTATTCACGGCACTCAGCGGCGTGTACGGGATATAATCCATAATGATTATATCCGCAGCCGCACCTTTTTGAATCCTTCCGATCGGGATCCCGAACGTGCGGGACGCAATCTTGGCGTTCCCGTCAAAAAGAATGCGTGCAACTTCCGGAAACCCGGCGTTCGGCAGGCCTGCGGTGTGTCTCAGTTCACTCAGCGACATTTTTGCAACTTCAAGCATATCGGCTGCATAGGAGTCGGAACCGATGCCGAGAGTAATGCCCTTTTCAAGTATTTTGAACACGGGGCAGCATCCCGTGCTGTTAAAAAGATCCGATTCGGGACAGTTTACAATGCTGCTTCCGCTTCGGCGGATAATATCAAGCCCGACATCATCCACATATGTGCAGTGTGCAAGCAGCGAATCGGGTGTGAGCACACCGGCGTTCTGCAATCGCTGAACCGGGCGGCAGCCGTATTTTTGCGTGGAATCATAAAGATCATCCGGGCTTTCGGAAACACTGATGTGAAAACCCGTGCGTCCTTTGTTGCGTACAACGCATTTGCGAAGCGTTGCATCCGACAGCGTAAAGGATGAATGCAGCCCGAACATTGCGCGTATTGTCGGAATATTCATTGCGGAAATGCTGTCATAAAAATTCAGGTTTTCCGAAATTGCAAGTTCGCTTTTCTCGTTCCCGTCGCGGTCGCTTGTTTCATAGCAAAGGCAGGCACGTATGCCGCAGTCGCGAACGGCGGAAGCAATCGAACCAAGGCTCCCTGTCGGTTCAAAATAGCTTGCATGACTGTCGAAAACGGTCGTAACTCCGTTTTTAATTCGTTCGGCAATTGAAGCATATGCGGACATTTTGACAAGGTCAAGCGTGAGATGCCTGTCGATGGACCAGCGGCCGTTATGCAAAAATTCATAGTATTCTGCCCGTTCGCTGACGGGAAGATCAAATCCGCAGGTCAGAGACGAATAAAAACGCGTGTGTGCATCAATAAAACCGGGCATTATTATGCCGCCGCATGCATCGATAAACTCCGCACGCGGATATTTTGACACAAGTTCGGCCGTTGTGCCGACTTCGGCAATGCGGCTCCCAACGACGACAACGCCGCCGTCCTTCATGAAAAATTCATCCCCGGGAACCCTCGTGATAAGGCTGCCGTTCGCAATAAGATACATCGGTTCCTCCGTGCTGCATACAAACACCGATTCACAAACTGTTTAATAAACAAACCCGAAAACGCACTGAACGAATCGCTCTTTGCGGAAAAGGATTTAAATTCTGTTTTTCGCAAATACAATTTGAACTCAACGCGAAATCGACCTTGCGTGCTGCACTGAAAATACGGCGCGCATTCGGTATTCGCGATACATTTGTTCACAAAAAAATAACGCACATATTAAAATCATATCATTTTTCCGGACGGTTTGCAACTGTTTTTTTGTATAATTCGAAAAATGAAAAAATCTTTCGTTTTCCCCTTGCAAAGCCAACGGGAATGTTGTATAATTAAAAAGTCGCATCCCGTTCGAGGTTTTGCCGCACGGCAAAAGTGGGTGTGTTGACGGCCGGGTCCCGTGCAATTTTCTGCCGTGAACCATGTCAGGTCTTGACGGAAGCAGCATTAAGCGGATAAGACGATGTGCCGCGGGGACGCCTGGCAGGAGCATCCATTCCCTTGCCGTGTGCAGTTCGCTGCTGAAGAACGGGTGCGATTTTTTCTTTTAGATACAGTATCAAAAACAGAACAATCAAATTGAACTATTGAATTGCTGCGGCTCGGACTGGTGCGGAATGTGGATTCCGCATCGGTTTTTTTGCGCTTTTTGCTTCACGTTCGTGACATTCGTGACTTTTATGTGCGTGACTGCCGTTCCGAAAGCTTGTAAACGGCAACAGGCTTTTCGCCGCAAAATTCAACGGTATAACCGTCACCGGGTGCCGGCGTGAAGGCGAATCTGCCGTTCGGATTCGGAAAAAAATGCGCAAGCACGCCGCCGATAACGCCGCCGTGGGCAACAACGACTGCATCAACCCCTTCGGAAATGACAGGTTTCAGTGCCTCAAGTGCGCGCGCCGTGACCTGCGCACCGCTTTCGCCGTTTGGACAGATGTTATCCTCATTGTTTCCTGAAATCCATTTGATATATGCAGGATCATCCTTCAGTTCGGCATAATTCCGCATTTCAAAATCTCCGAAATCCGCTTCGCGCATTCCGTAAAGCACACTGTGCGGAGTGTCCCCGTAGATTGCGCGAAAACTCTGCTCGGCGCGCAGCATTCCGCTGGTGTAATAACGTTCGGCGGTCGGATAAAAGCCCGTTTTTGCACGTGCTTCAAGTTCTGTATAACTCTCGGGAAGAATGGGCAAATCGGTACTGCCGTAATAAATACGCAGCATGTTGCCGCGGGTCATGCCGTGCCTTATCAGAGTCAGCTTCATTGTTGAAAAACTCCTTTCGCTATTTTAACCTTTCGGGAAGTCCGCAAAAAAGCCGTATCACGCTGTCTGCTTTTGCCGCAGCCTTTGCAAGGGCGGCGCCGTGCAGCTCGCGCCAAAGGCGGTCCTTCTCGGAGAGAGGAACAACGCCGCAGCCGATTTCGCGCGCAATGAGTGCAGTCCGTTTTTTTTCGGACAATGTGAACAGCGGTGCAAGAAAATCATCGTCAAGCCGTTTGACTGCCGCGTCAAGGCCGGCATATTCGGCGGCAATTTTTTGAGTCAATGCCTCAAAATGAATGTAAACACTGCTGTTCCCGCCGATAACGGAATCGAAAACATTTGCCTCGGTGCTCTGCGCGGCGGCAAGGTCGAGGACGGCGGCGGCATTGAACCCAAGCCGCTGCACGGCATAGGTCAGCTTGCCCTGATATGCGCCTCCGATAATCAGCGTCAGCCCGCCGCACTTATCAATTTCGTATGTTTCGTTTGAGTTCATATAAATACCTGTTTCAGTTGTTTTTTATCGATTCAATTGCTTTGATCCGTTCACATGCGGCCAAACAGAAGCAGTGCCGCAATGCCCGCAAGCTCCGCAAGTGTAAGCGAAAAGCCTGAAATATCTCCGTTCATGCCGCCGAGCTGCTTTTTTTCGCGCAGAATGCAAATCCAATATCCCGCAACAGCCGCAATCGGCGCAAAACCGACTTTGCCGCAGAGCAGCGGGGGAAGTACAAGAAAGAGTGCGAGCTGAACAAAGAGCGAAACGACGGAGGCCGCGCTCCGAACAGCTCCGCTGTACTGGCTCGTTTGCATCGGTTTCAGCGTTTGAACCGCAATCCCGGAACAGGCGCGTGTGCAGGCGGGCAGAACCGCAAGCGTCAACAATGCTTTGAAATCGAAAGATTCGAATGAGAAAAAAAGACTCCATTGCGCGGCGGCGAGCAGAATCATGCATATGACGGCGAACGAGCCGCAGTGGGAATCTTTCAGTATGCGCTGCCGGGTTTCAAGATCGCGCCGCGAAAGCACAGCATCGCAAACGTCCATGAACCCGTCAAGATGCAGAAAGCCGGTCACAAGCCACGGCAAAGCGCAAAGAATCAATGCGCGAACGGCAGAGGGGAAATTGAGAGCCGTGCAAAGGCGAGCGGCCGCAGCCCAAATTGCGCCGACAATAAGCCCGATGAGCGGCAAAAAGCCGAGCATTCTGCCGCGTGCAGCTTCATCCCAGCGCCTGAAGGGACAGGGGATTGCAAGAAACATGCCCCATGCCATAAAAAAACCGTAAATAAACAACTTCATAACAATAAAATAAAAAGAAACAAACAGTCGCTGTATGCGCATTCAGAACGTCGGAACATTTCGGGGAAGCAATGCGTCTCCCTTTGTCGTTCGCATGATTCCCGACGATGCTTCAACCACAATATCGAATTCGGAAGCAAGCTGTCTGCAAACAAAAGCCAATGCTCGGCGGTAGCTTTCGGTAACAGCGTCATATTGCATTCCGTCACGAAAAATGTCATCGCATACACATATAAAATGCATTGCTGCGTTTGCAATTTCCGACAGTTCGGCCGCAACACGTTCCCCGGCTGCAAAATCAACGGAAAAATCGGCATTTTGTGCAGGCGGGGGGAACATTTCGTTTGCAAGCAGAGCCGTCACACTGTCAAAAAGTACGCAGCCTCCGCGAACCGATGCGGAAAAAGCGGAGGTATTTCGGCCGCATTCGATGGTTTCAAAGCCCCAACCGGCTCGCGCTTCAAGGTGGCGCGCAATGCGCTTTTCGTCTTCCGAATCGGAAGGTTCCATCGTTGCCCAATAGTACGCAGGGCAGGAGCCGCGCGCCGCAAGCATCCTTGCAATGCGCTGAGCCGCCATGCTTTTTCCGCTTTTGCTTCCGCCGACTATGAGTATTTTCATTTTCGCTCCCGAGTTTTCAAACGGTCTTAACGCAGAACGCCGATTCGTTTCGAATGTTTTCAAGGTAGTTATCGTTGATGCTGGCTTCCTCAAAGGTTGCCATATCGTTCATTGCCGCACAGGCGGCGCGCATGACCTGAAACGCAACAGGGCAGCCGCTGCCCTCGCCGAGCCGCATGTTGAGATTAAGCCATGGTTCCATGCCAAGTTCCGCCGCCGCGGCACGATAGCCGATTTCATATGAAGCATGGGAAAGAAAAACAAAGTCGCGCACCGTTTTGCAGAGCCGAACTGCCGCAAGTGCAGCAGTAACGGAAATCAGTCCGTCCGCAACGGCGGGAAGGCCGAACAGCGCACAGCCGATGAACGCACCTGCCATTGCGGCGATATCAAATCCTCCAACCTTTGACAGCACGTCCAAAACATCCGCTCCGTTGGGTTTGTGCAGCGCGACCGCATCTGAAATAACACGTTTTTTCAGTGCAAATCCCTCGTCCGTAAGCCCGCTTCCGCGCCCGGTGACGCTTTCAACAGGGAGATTCAGCAGGCAGGCAAGCACAGCGGCGGATGTTGTTGTGTTGCCGATACCCATTTCGCCTATGCCGAGTGCATCCCCGCCCGAGTTGTGCGCACGCTCGGCTGCCTCGATTCCGATTGCAAGGGCATCGACAGCCTGACTGCGCGTCATTGCGGGCTGCTTTGAAAAGTTTGCGGTGCCAAACCCCAGTTTGCGGTCAAGAATGGTTTCGGGAACACTGTCGGAATTTATGCCGACATCGATAACTTCAACATCAATGCCGAAGTCCCGCGCGATTGCGGACATGCCGGTTTTGCCGCGAGTCATATTTATTGCCTGCGCAAGCGTCACGCACTGCGGAGTTGAAGCAACACCCTCGGCAACTATTCCGTTATCGGCTGCGAACACAACTATGCGTGTTTTTTCTATGCGATTGCACACGCGCCCTGTAATTCCCGCAAGTCGGACGGAGATTTCCTCAAGTGCTCCGAGGCTTCCCGGAGGCTTTGCAAGCTTGCTCTGCCTTTCCTTTGCGGCAGCTTTTGCGGCTGAATCGGCGGGGCGAATGCGGGAAAGCAATGCTTTCAGTTCGGTTTCGTTCATAAGTTCAATCCACTGTATATATTTTGCATATCATGAATTATTTACTCAAAAAGCCGTTTTCAACCAGCCAAACAACGGACGGCGCGGCAGTCATGTTTTCAATCGTAAAGGTTGCATCCGGAGATTTTCGGATGATATATTCAATCGTTTCCCGCATCGGAATATTTCCGCTGCCGAGAGGATTGTGAAGATCGTCCCCGCCGAAATTGTTGTGCAGGTGAACATGCATAAGCTTCGGTGCGAATCGGTCGATCCAATGCGTCAGCGGGGTTTCGGAAACGCGGCTGTTTGCATGCCCGATATCAAGGCAAAGCCCGAAGCGTGAATCGTTCACCCCTTCGGCAACCGCCGCTGTGATTTCCGGTTCGGGTTCCATAACGTTTTCAAGCAAAAAACTCATATCGTTCGGTGCGTTTTTCAGAAAAACACGCCAAAACTTAACGGATTCGTCAACGAAATACTCTTTATAGTAAACAAAAGGTATGAATCCCGAGTGAAAAACAATTCGTTTTGCTCCGATAACATCCGCCGCAAACAGTGCTTGGTCAAATCGCCGCCGAACAACGTCGCGAACAAGCGGATCTATTGCACACGGAGAAAGCTCCGCAAACGGGGCGTGAAGCAGCAGCCGCAGACCGCAGCCCGATTCGGCAGTAAGCTGCGAAACGCGGCGAAAATGCGCCGCACTGTCCGTATCCATGTTCGGCGCATAGCAGAATTCTGCAATTTCAAGTCCCAGCGAGTGTTCCCGCGCAGCAGCAGCGCAGTCCTCCGCAATGGTTGAAACGAAAAGTTTTTTTGAAAAATCAAAAGTCATTTTGCATGTTGTAAGCTTGAGTCGGTTTGCATCCGTATCAGCACTGTATCCGCACTTTCCGCACCGCTGCAACAGCACGAACGGTGATGCATTCAAGATTACCCTCCGGACCGGTTCCTTCGGGCGTTGTAAACTTGACGCCGATATTTTCCGGCGGAACGCCGAGAGCCTCTGCAAGGTTTGCACGCATTGCTTCGCGGAAGGGCGCAAGCTTCGGCTTTTGAGCCGTTATCACGGAATCGATATTCACAGTTTCAAATCCGGCTGCGCGAATGCGTGCAGCGGCCTCTTTTGCAAGCAAAAGGCTCGATATGCCGCGAAATGCTTCATCACTGTCGGGAAAATGCTGCCCGATGTCGCCGAGTGCGCATGCGCCGAGGAGGGCATCAATCACGGCATGAGCAAGTGCGTCCGCATCGGAATGCCCAAGCAGTCCGAGTTCAAACGGAATTTCAACGCCGCCGAGGATGAGCTTTCGCCCGGCTGCAAGGCGGTGGGTGTCTTCGCCGATGCCGATTCTGAACATATTACTTACCTCCGTTGCTGACAAAGCCGGGCTGTTTCCCGAATGCGGCTCCGCAGCGGAAATTGCGGACACATTGCCCGAGGGGAGATTCCGCTCACTGCGTTTTGAAAGCAAAAACTCAAAATACGGAATATCGTCCCGCGTTGTGAGCTTCAGATTCTGTTTGCTGCCCGGAGAAAAATGCAGCTGTACTCCCGTTGAGCGGCAAAGGTCGGCATCATCCGTGAAGCTGCCGACGGCCTTGCTGTATGCATTCAAAAGAATATCTCTGCGGAAACTTTGCGGAGTTTGTGCCGCAAGAAGCTTGCTTCTGTCAAGCGTTTCTCCGGTATCGCCGAAACGAACTGTGTCCGCAACGGGCACGGAAGCAATGCCGCAGCCGTATTGCTCTGCGGCACGCAGGCTGGCTTTAATGGTTTCTCTGTCAACAAGGCAGCGGGCACAGTCGTGAACGGCGGCAATCGTGCCCGATGCTGCGCGGACGGCATTGAATACTGACTCCTGCCGCGTTTTCCCGCCGCGAACGATTTTCACGGGGTAAGGTGCGAATTTTGCCGCTGTAAGTGCAATTTCCTCCGTGTCGGGCGAAACGGCAATAACGGCTTCATCGGCAATTCCGCAAAAAGCTTCAACACAAAGCTCGACGGGTGTTTTGCCGCAAAAACGCATCAGCATTTTGTTTTCGCCCATTCGCGATGATGAACCGGCTGCAAGCAGAATTGCGGATACTGTAGTTTTATCCATGCTGTTTCGGGCCTCTTCCGGCTGCAGTGTCAATCTGCATCGGTATTCAGACTGTCTTCAATGATTCTGTACATGCTGTCCGCTTCCTCTTTGCGAACGGTTTCGCGCACGGCAAGTACCTCGGCCGTCAGCCGTTTTGCGCCCATGCGAACGCTGATTATGTCCCCCGGGTTAACATCGGCTGCAGGTTTTGCAACTTTGTCGTTCACCGTTACCCGTCCCATGGAACAGGCTTCGTTTGCAACGGTCCTGCGTTTGATAATTCGCGAAACCTTAAGGTATTTATCAAGTCTCATCAGGTGCTCCTCTTTAATGATTATTCTTTAACATAGTCTTTTCCGACGGATGCGATAAGGTCTTTGTCATACACAATATCGTCGTCATCCATCCATGTATCAAGCAGCTCGTCCCATGCTTCGGTATCGCTTGTCGCTTTGACGATCGCCGTTACTTTGTCAATCACATCCGCAAGCTTAACTTCGCCGGGCGTTTCGTCCGCGCCGCGGTAAATGATATGCAGGCTGCCGTCCGTGTCGGTAAACACATCCGAGTATTCACCGGGCTTAAGCAGCGAATAAATCTCCTTGACGGTTGAACTCCAGTCACCCTTTGAGGAGCTGTGTTTTGTTGAAATCAACTGCCCCTTTGTGCGGAAGGTTTCGCAGCCCCCGTAACTGTCGCTGCCTGCAACGTATTCGTTCTCTGTATACTTGAGCATGACCTGAGCAAAGTCCGCTCCGTTTTCAAGCTCTGCAAAGGCCTTGTCGATTTTTGCATGATAAGGCTCAATGAATTTATTATACATTTCATCGCATTCAGCCTGAAGCGTTTTATAGTCCGAAATCAGCTGCGCAATTCGCTCGGAATTTGCGCCGTCACCGTTTAAGGCATCCGTAAAAAGCAGGGATGTGCATTCTTCACGCAGCGAATCAAGCTGCTCGTTCTTTTTTTTGTAGTCATCGCCGAGTTCGCCTTTGGGAATAACAACAATATCCATGATTCGGGAGTATCCCTCCGGAACAACAAGCGCGGGCGCGGCGTCATCGTAGATACCGCAGTATTTTTCAAAGTACTCTTCGTTATCTTTATACTGCCCGGGATTGGAGGCATAAAGCTCCTTGTCCGATTTCAGCTGCTTTTCGTACCAATCGGCAATGTCAGCATCCGTCACGGAAAAATCTTTGCAAACATAGTCCTTGTATGCTTCGATAAGCGCCGTGTTGCGCAGCTCGAGTTTATATTCCTCGCAGTATTCATCATAGGTCATGGTTTTGCCGGTGTAATATTCGGAAAGCTCCGCAATGGCGGCATCGAAATACTGCTGAACAGTCTTTGAATCGTCCTTGGCATTGGATTCTTCGGCAGTTTTCATATACTCGTCATAGATCTCTTTAAGTTCGGTTTCCGCCTGTGCATCGGATTCCGCAATCTGTTCATCGGAAAGCTTAAATCCCTCCTCCTTTGCCCGGTACAGAACCACCATATCCTTAACAAGATATTCAAGCACCCAATCGCGGAATTTTTGCAGCTCTTCCTCGTTGCTGACGGGATCATAGCCCATTTGTTCCATGTATGAAAGATATGAGTCGAAGGCAGCCGTATAGAGGGCGTAGCTCACGGTTTCGTCCCCGATGGATGCGACTGCAGCGGTCTTGTCGTTCGGAACACCGTTTTTGTCGTTATTATTGTTCTTGCATCCGCTGAAGCAGAACAGAAAAGCTGCTGCTGCAATAAAGCAGACAACACGCATGAATGTCGAAGTTTTTTTGAAAAAGCCGGCGAAAATGCTTCCGCATCCCGATCCTGCCGCGGCTGAGCAGCCGGGCTTGCGGCGGTCGTTGTTTGTTGCGGTCATAGTGTGTGATTCCTCCGTTCTGAGTTTTGGAAAAACGGAACCCCCTGATTTTTGATTAACGATTATTCAGAGCATTCCCGAAAATCAATCGATATCGGAAGCAGCGAAAACCGAGGCTTTGCTGCCGACGCTTAAGAACTGCCGAAAACTGCACATTAATTCTGCCGCCGGCAAGCGGTGCGCCGAGAGTATCCGTTCCGCTGTCTATTATACAGCATTCAGCCCCGTTTGCCAATGAGTGCGGGAATAAATCACATTTTTCCGCCGAAGGGACACATTCGGTGCCAAAATCACGGTTTCTCGTGCCCGAATCGCGGAGCCGATAAAAACAGACAGCAAAAACAAGCTGAATATAATTTTAATAAAAACTCTTGCCCAAATCGAGGTGAATGCTGTATAATACGATTGATATTTTATGTACATGCGTAAGCAGGAGCATTCTGTGTCCGAAGCGCATGAGCCGACAGTGCCTGCTGCATTGTTCGGGATAAGGAGAAAGCATTGACTCGAAGGAAATTTTCAATATTTACCGCTTTGTTCGCTGCACTGATCGCTTTTGCGGCTGTTCTTCCCGTTTCAACGGGGTTCGCCGCAAATGCGCAGACTGTTCATGGCAATTCCGCCGAAATCACCGTTCTGCCCGCAAAAAACGGAACGGACGCGGCAAGCATTTCGGCAAACCCCGCATTTTTGTCCGGTCCCGGACAGGTCACCGTAAGCATCACGCTTCGCAACCCGGGCGGTGCTGCGGGACAGGGGCTGGATGATACCGCAACAGGTTCCCTGATAAAGGAACCGTCGGATCCCACTCCGGCACCCGAGCCGACACCCGAACCCGAGCCGTCAACTCAGCCCGGCGGCGGTGTGTACACAAATGTTTCAATAATCAACACATACGGCGTTTCTTTCAACACTTCCGATGTTCCCGCGGGGGAATCGCGCACATTTACCGGCACGATGAACGTTGCCCAGGAACAAATCGGCGAAACACTGCGCTTTACAATTGCATGGTTCGATACGGCAACCCAAACCGCAGGTTCGCGTGAATTGACTCTTGTCATTTCCCGTGCGGATACGGCTTATCTCAAGCTTTCGCGCAGCGTTGACAAATCGATTGCTTCGGCGGGTGATATTGTCAAATTGACATATACAATGATAAACACAGGCGCCAAGAATCTCAACAGCATTATCCTTGTTGATAAGAATGTTGCCGGTACACAGGCAATGCTTCCCGCATTCAGCCTTGCCCCGGGAGAGAGCCGCGTATTCACTTATGAATACACAATGCGCACATCAACCGTAACGAGCAAACCGACTGTATCGTTTGTTCCCGAGGGGTCAACAAATGCCCTGTCGGTAACGCTTTCGGGGCTTACCATCGGCCTTATAAATGCGCAGCTCACCAAAACGGTCGAAATCGGCACACCCACACCGGAGGGCGTTGAATTTACACTGTATCTGACCAACAACGGCAACCAGAGCCTGAATTCGCTCACCGTTACGGACGATCTCGGAACCGTTGTTCAAAGCGGTTTCAGCCTTGCAATCGGTGAGTCGAAAACCATTAAATATTTCGTCAGAAACCCCGAAGCCGTTCGCTATGTTGTGTTCAACATCACCGGCGTTTATTCGTCCGGCATCGTGTTTAAGGACAACACAAAGAGCTACACTGTTCGCCCTTACATCGATCCGACAACTCTCGGCCTTGAGTTCCGCGCGGAAGTTCGCACTCAACTCAATCGAGAGAATATCATTGGGCTGACTTTCACCGTCACAAACACGGGAAGCACTCCCTACACCGATGTTGTCCTGACCGAAAAAGAACTGGATTATGAAATCCACAAGATTGCCGTTCTTGAACCCAACTCCGGCGCACAGTCATTCAATATCGATCTTAACGTCGGCGGAGAAAGAGATCTTGTGTTCTTCCTGACGGCTCTTGACGCTTCGGGCAACACGCACATGTTTGAGGCGCATCTGACCGCAAAATATATCGATGCCGAAGGCACCGTTCCGAACGAACCGCCGGCAACGGGCGGGGTCACGGTCGTTGACGATCCGAATATCGGCAGCAAGCTGGACGGAATGCTCACAAAAACGGGAAGTGCGCTGAAAGTATGGTACAGTATTCTTATCATTATTGCGGCAGTTGCGCTTATCGCGATCATTGCCCTTGCCGCTGTTGAAATTTACAAGCGCAAGAACGGCGGAAACGCAAAAAAAGCACCGCGCAGACGCGCACAGGAGGACGATGAAGACTGATAAGGCTGATTAAAAACCAATGCTGAGCGGTCGATTCATTCAACTGCACCGCTTCAGCTTAAACAAGTGACTGTTTATATAACCCGCGCCGGCGGGCGGCTCAGAACGGGTTGCCTGTTGAGCTGCGGGTTTTATAGTTTGCCGATAAACGGCATCGGTGAACCGAACCGTGCGGCGGACAACAATTCAAAACAGAGGAAAACAAAGGAGAATAAGGTATGCCGAACACTCAATTCATTACCCTGCTCATCATTACGGTTTTCAGCCTGTTGGCGGGAATCGTTTCGGCTGTTGTTTTATTTGGGCAGCTGAATGCAAAAAAACGCGAACGCGCAGAGCTTGAGCGCAGATTGGAAAATACGGTCGGTGCCGCAATGAACTCCTCCGTCGGCAATGCATCGGCGGAGCTTGAACGCAGGCTTCAGGACAGGCTGAAGGAGCTTTCGGACGCACTTTATCGATACAACGAACAAACAAAGAATGATTATGAACGATTTAAAAATGCTTTAAATGAAAGCATTGCTTCTTCGATGCGCGAAACCGCTTTCCGCCTTGCGGAGGCACAGACAGCGGCGGCGGAAAGAATCTCCGCAGAACAGAAAGCGTTTTCGGAAAAACTGAATACCGAACAAAACGCGCTTTCCGAAAGGCTCTCTTCCGAACAGAGGACGCTTTCCGACAGGCTTGCCGCAGGGCAGGATTCCTTCGAAAAACAGATTTCGGACAGACTTGCTGCTCAGAATACTCTGCTGAAAACACAGGCGGAGCAGGCGGAAACGCGCAATAAGCATTTTGAAACGGTCTGCACGGAAAAACTGGCGGCAATGGATGCGAGCGTGAAGCTCATGACGGAACGCAACGAAAAGCAGCTTGATGCAATTCGCGGTGTTGTTGACGAAAAATTGCAGGAGACGCTCACAAAGCAAATCTCCGAAAACTTCAAGCTTGTTGATGAACGTCTTAAACAGGTCTATCAGGGGCTCGGAGAAATGCAGACGCTTGCAAGCGGAGTGGGTGATCTTAAAAAGGTTCTTTCAAATGTCAAAACACGCGGCACGCTCGGCGAAATTCAGCTCGGCGCAATTCTCGGCGAAGTTCTTGCGCCGGAACAGTACGAATGTAATTTTGACGCCGGAAAACAGAATAATGAGCGCGTTGAATTTGCAATAAAACTTCCGAATGACGGCGGGGAAGCGGTTTACCTTCCCGTTGACAGCAAATTCCCTGCGGATATTTATTCCAAACTCTGCGATGCGTATGATTCCGGCGAGGATGTTGCTGCTGCGCAGAAAAACCTGCGTGAAGTTCTTCTGAAATGCGCGAAGGATATAAAGGAAAAATACATAAATCCCCCGCGCACAACGGATTTTGCGATCATGTTCCTGCCCACGGAGGGACTTTATGCCGAAGCGGTGCGGCTCGGGCTTATCGAAGAGCTGCAAATGCGTTTCCGCGTTAACCTTTCCGGTCCTTCAACCATGGCGGCACTGCTTAACAGCCTGCAAATGGGGTTCCGAACACTTGCAATACAAAAACGCAGCAGCGAGGTCTGGGATTTGCTCTCTCAGATAAAAAGAGAGTTCGGAAAGTTTGACGATGTGCTCAGAGCAACGCAGAAATCGCTTGAAAAGGCGCATAATGACCTTGAAACGCTTGTGGGTGTTCGCACAAGGCAAATTTGCAGAACCCTCAAAAAGGTTGAAACCCTTCCCGAAACCGATCCCACCGGGGAATATAAAACCCTTGCGGAAGCTTTGATAAATGCGGATGACGGCGAAAACTGATGCGTTTTCGGTCGATTGCGGGTGAAGCTCAGCCGGAATAAAGCGGATTCAGCTTTATCGGCGGGTACGGAATCGCGGCGAGAGTCGGAACGGGGTTTGCATAATCAAAGTTTGGGTTGAAATACCTGTCGCCGCAAAGCAGTGTTTCGCGATATACGTCATAACAGCGCAAAAGATTGGCTTTGCCTGCATTGGCATAATCATTCGGAAGTCCGCCCGATAACCGCGCCTTTGCAAACGGAGTGAAGCAGTTTGCAAGACCTTTTCGCATGAGCCGAACACAGAACTCCGTGTCCCATCCCACTCCGGCCAGTGTTTCGTCAAACATGCCGAAACTGAAAAAGTTTTCGCCGCTGACTGCCATAAATGCGCCGCTGACTGCGGTTACATTGCGCTGAACGTGCAGAAAACTGCATTTTAAAAAGTCTTCAAAATCATCCTTTTCGCCGGAATAAGGGCTTTGTGCCCAGCCGTTAAGGCCGATAACGGTGCCGGCGGAAAGGATGTTTCCGCTTTCGTTCACGATTTTTCCGCCAATCGCACCTGCGCCGTGCCGAAGCGCAAGTTCGGTGAATTCGCGAAGGAATGCAGGGGAGAGAATTTCAATATTTCCGTTTAAAAACAGCAGCAAATCCGCAGCGGCTTTGCATGCACATGCATTCAGCGTTTCGGGCAGCGGCTGTTCCGCATTGACGTGAACGATCTCTGCCGCCCTGTTCTTTTTGAGTGCCTGAAGATAGCGGCGCATTCGCTCGTCCCCGCTGCCGTCGTCCGCAATGATAATTCGTCTGCAATCAACCGTTGCCTGCATCTCCGCCGAGTCAATGCATCGCTGAAGGTTTTCAACTCCGTCCGCACCTGCGATAACAATGCCGACGGATGGTTCGCGTTTTCTCGGGTAACGCATACGAAGTGTACCCAAAACGCTGCCCTCAAAGCAGTATCCGTTTGTGCGGTTTTTCTTTCCCGAACCGTCGCCGGGATAAAGGGAATTGAATTCACGCTTCAGTATATCGGTGCAGGGAATTTCGCTGCCGTCGCAGTCGCGGATAACGGTCAGCCCGATTCTTGCAATGTGAATGACCTGCTTGGCAGCCGAAGCGCAGTCAATGCAGTATGCCCAAAGCTCGGCCGGTGTGCTGCCGCGAAACCCGCCGACAGCCGTATGTACACGTTTGGAAACAAGCATGGGCCGCCCGATGCTGTTGAAGGAACGCAATGTGTCGCGCCCGTAGTCGGGCTTAAAAATCGGGTTTTGCCGAATGCCGTCAATCACGGAGTCCTCATCGGCAAAAACAACCTCCGCTTCGGGATTTGCATGAGTTTGCAGAACAAGCATGTGAAGCGCGTCCGGTGCGGGCAAATCTCCGGGCAGCAGCTGCAAAAAGTATGCACCGTTAAGCATCTTCTCGGCGGCTTTCAGCTGTTCGTGCGCTGTGCCGTTAAAAAGCACAAGCCTGAATTTCGGAATGCCTTCATAATCCGTAAGCCCTGCCTGCGCAAGCTCCGAAACCACGCAAACTTCAAAATTTGCATAGGTTTGTTTGCCGAGCGCTTCGAGCGTTGAGCGAACGGCCGCACGGCTTGCTCCCGAACAGGCAATTGCAACGGAAACGAGCGGTGCAGGGTTCAGCGGTTTTTCACGCTGCAAGTCCAACTCCGCTTGTGCAGGCAGGTTTTCATGCAGATAGTCGGCATAGTCGGAAAATTTGTGCTGATTACAGACCCGCTTCGGAAGTGCGTTGAATGCCCCCGCAATAATGTCCGCCGCGGCAGTGATTATTCCTGAAGTGTTTGTTTCTGTCATTTCGGATTCCTCCTGCATCATGCGGTATTTCTGTACCTTGTTTTTTACCGCGTTTGAGCGGTTCGGCGGCTGTTCCGCCGCCTGCTGCATGATAGTATCTGCGGATTCTGCAATTTTGATTCCGAAACGCACGCGGGAGGACTCGCTTGCAACAGGCTTTAGTATTGCGGGTGACCTTTGATTCCGAAACGCACGCGGGAGGACTGCGGTTTATACCTGCGGAAAACAGCTTTTTCTGTCGCTTTCTCAGAACTGTCGAATACTTGCCTTTTGCAGGAACATGTCTTGCGGCAAACAGCTTTTAACCGATAAACGGTGCATTCCACAGTTTCGCGATGTTGCAAAATCCGCTATATTGGTTTATAATTATTTTGTGTTCGCTGATTAATTCGGGAGGTGTCGGCAATGGAACAATATAATGCAAAATTTGCGGAGGTCTATGACATTTTCATGGACAATACGGATTATGATGCATGGGCGAATTATATAATATCGCTGCTGCCGACCGACTTTCCGAAAGGAGCGAGAATTTTTGAGTGCGGCTGCGGAACAGGCGCATTGACTCTTCGGCTCAACAAAGCCGGGTACGATGTCACCGGTTCGGATATTTCAAGGGACATGCTCGAAGTTGCCGCTGAAAAATCCCGCCGGTGCGGGCAAAAAACAAAATTTATATGCATGGATATGCGCCGCATTGAATTGCATCGTCCCGTTGACTGCATCATTGCGGCATGTGACTGCGTGAATTACCTTACAAGCCGCGAGGATGTTGAAAAATTCCTTCTGACGGCATTCAACGGGCTCAGGCCGGGCGGCATTTTGCTGTTTGATGTTTCGTCAAGATATAAATTGCAGCACATTCTTGGGCAAAACGGCTATTGCGACAGCAGAACGGACGTTGCATACTTCTGGCAAAACTGCTATGATGCGGAGAGCAAGCTTGTGGAAATGGAGCTGGAGTTTTTTGTGAAGTCGGCAAACGACGCGCACGGCGAACCGCTCTATTCCCGATTTTCCGAAAAGCATATTCAACGTGCTCATTCCGAAAGGGAGCTTGTTTCGTGGCTTAAAAATATCGGCTTTGAAAATATCGGGGTTTTTTCGGCATTCACAACGGAACCGCCGCGTGATGAAAGCGAACGGCTGCAATTCACGGCAAGAAAGCCCGGCAGAGTCGGCAAATAACCTTTGCGGCCTGCTCAAAGGACCTTTAGCGAAAGGAAAACATTATGAATAACGAAATTGAAAATAAGATGACCGAAAGCGATGCAACTGTCGACCGCATCGAAAACACATGCGCTGAACGCGACAATATCATTCGCGGTCTGCTTTTTAACCGCACAGTGAACGTGATCGCCGTTTCGGGACGCGAAATAGTTGAAACCGCAAGAGAAATTCACGGAACAAGCCGTGTTTGCACCGCAGCTCTCGGAAGAATGCTGCTCGCCGTTTCCATGATGAGTGCACAGCTGAAAAGCGAAACGGACAGCATAACGGCGACAATTGCGGGCGGAGGGCCTGCGGGCAACATAACGGTTGTCGGGCATATGGGTGGAATCGTTAAGGGGTGCATCACCAATCCGGAGGTTGAACTGCCGCTTAACGAGTTCGGAAAGCTGGATGTTTCGGGTGCTGTCGGCGGCAGCGGTGAGCTGCGCGTTATTCGCGATTTGTCGCTGCGGGAGCCGTATGTCGGCAGGTGCGAGCTTATTGACGGCGAAATTGCAGATGATTTCGCAAACTATTTTTACACAAGCGAACAGCAGCCGTCGCTGGTTTATCTCGGCGTAAGGGTTGAGCCGCAGCAGGGGACCGTGCGCTCCGCTGCCGGGCTGATTATTGCACCGCTGCCCGATTGTCCGGAGAGCGATATTATTCGGCTTGAACAGCTGACGGGAAAAATTGCAAAGCTGTCACAGCATATGGATGACGGAGAGACCCTCGAAAGCGCGCTTAACGCCCTTTTCGAAGGCATGGAGTTTGAAATTACCGACACTCTCTGCCCTGCATACCGCTGCGATTGCAGCAGGGAAAGGCTTGAGCGCGTCATTATGTCGCTCGGCGAAAACGAACTGAAAGATATTATTGAAAACGACGGCAAAGCGGAGCTTGTGTGTTCTTTCTGCCAAACGAAATACGTTTTTAACGAGGATGAACTCCGCGCTCTGCTTGAAGAGGCACAGGCGGGCGGAAACGATTCGGATGAGATTTCCGCAGATCTTGCCGAAGCGATAAACGACTGCGGAAATGAGTGATCTCAAAAACGGAACACAACCGAAATCAACAAAAATCGGAAACTCGCCGAACGGCTTGACTTTAATGAAACGGCTTCAACTCGGCGTCTGCTTAAAACCGGGTGGAGGATATGCAGCATGAGAAGCACAAAAAAGAAACCTGACAACGTTATTGATATCAGCGGCAATGTTGAGCTTGTTATGAAGCTTGCGGCGGACAAACTCGATGCGGGCGATCATATCGGCGCTCTTTCGCTGATGCGGCGTGCGGAAACAATTGAACCCGAAAACGAGGAAGTTATGCTTGCAATCGCGGGAACATACAACGAGATGAACAGGTTCACCGAGTCGCTTGCTTATTCCTCGTGCGTCCTGAATTCCGGTCATGAATATGTTCAGGATGCTTTCATGATCGCAGGCTACAGCTACCTTGGTCTCGGTGAATATGTTGCGGCGCGCAAAGCGTACAGGCAGTTCCTGATAAACGTTCCGGACAGCTACACTGATGAGGACTTGATTGCTGTTTACGAGGCTCTTGATATATGTGAGGCGAATTGTGCTTTGAACGAGTCAAGGGAATCCGTTCCTGCCGTTCGCGACAGCAGTGAAGTTGAGCTTGAAGAAACACTGAAACGCATTGAAGCAGAGGAGGATCGCGTGAACGGCGATATGGCATACGGACTTCTCAGCGATGCAATTGAAAAATTCCCGGATTCCTATGAACTGTTCGAAAAGTATCTTTTGAGCTGCTATGCTGTGATGCATTTTAAAAAAGGTATCAAAAAATACGAGGCCGCTCCCGAAAAATGGAAATCGAGATTAACGATTCGGTGCTATGCCGCGCTTTTGTACAGCGGAGCTCACAGGCCGCGCAAAGCAGCCGAGTGTGCAGACAACATCCTTAAAATGAAAGGGTTGGATGAAGAAGAGCTGATGCGGGCATCCGCCGTGATGCTGGAGATTCAAAATGCTTCCGCCGCGATGACTCTCGTTAAAAGGGTCTATTCGGAGCACCCGTACGATCAATTGGTAATCCATAACTATGCTCTGTCAGCCTACCTCAGCGGGGATTATGCTCTTGCCAGAACTCTCTTTGAAAAACAGCTGCGGATAGATCCGAGTGACAGTGTTGCTGCTTATTATCGCAAACTGTGCATAAAAACGCAGGAGGACGGCATTCTGAGAAACGTCAGCATACCCTATGATGTTCCGAGCGGCGAACTGTTCCGCTGCATGACCGTGCTTTCGAACGGACTCGGAAATGAAGATGCAGGCAGGATGTTGACCGAAAGCGAACCGGAGCTTACACAAGAGGAGATTGAAGAGTGCATACGGTATTGCGCAGAAAAAACTCCTCCGCCCTTCCGTATCGGCGGATTGATGCTTTTGTACGAGCGTGACCGTCGGTCGGCGATGCATGAGCTTTACAAGATTCTTTTGGATCCGAGTTGTGACGACAGCGTTCGCAGGTTTGCAATCATGACTTTCCGCGATAAAGAGAATATGACAAGGTTCACGATTTTTGATAAGGGAAAACTCTTAACGGGTGAACTGTTCTCAACCGAAAACCAACCCGACAAAACGGATGACGGAGAAAAAGAGGATGATTGTCCGCATTTGCAGGCACCGTTCGGGCGGCTGAATGCACTCTTGCAGCAAAAGCTCTGCAATTGCAGCAAAAAAATCAGGCAGGAAGCCGAAAATATTGTTGAAGCGGCTGCGGAACTGTACAATGATTTGGGGTTGGCATTATCCAATTCGCAGGTTCCTGCATATGCAGCGGCGATTGATTATACATGCCGCTTTATGAACAGCAAAAGAGCTGTTAATGCAAAAAAACTTATAAAGGATTATGATATAACTCTGCGCAGGTTGGAAAATGCGGCGGAGAAGCTTCAAAGCGATCTTTGCGTATACGGAATGTTCGAGCCGGAAGAAATGTGCAAACTTGAAGACAGCTTTGAAGAAACATTCAAAAAGCTTCATGCAGAGGAAAAGGCAGCAGCCGAACGGAAAAAGGCCGGAAAAACCAATCCGTCTTCCCGCAAAAACGCCGACGCCGGCTCAAACAAGGCGGATCTCGCTTCAAAAAAACGGACAAATTCGGGAAGAAAGTCTGATAAAGAAGCAAAAGATGATTCTGTGAACAAATCCGAAAGCGGGCCCGACAACAACGGCGGCGCACCGGATGCGGAATGACAGTGCGCCGGCGGTTTACGGCAGCAACATAAACGGAGATATATGTATGACTGATACTTATTTTGCAACGTGCAAAATCGGGCTTGAGTCCGTCGTTGCGGGCGGATTGCGCGATCTTGGAATTGAGGTGCTTCGCGTCAGCGATGCAAGAGTTGATTTTGCGGGAGACCATTTTGCAATGGCGCGTGCCTGTCTTTGGCTCAGAACTGCGGAACGCGTGCTGATGAAGCTTGCTTCGTTCCGCGCCGTAACTTTTGATGAACTGTACGAGGGAGTGCGCCGCATTCGCTGGAAGGATTACCTGCTGCGCACAAGTTTTATCCATGTGAACGGCAAATCTGCAAAAAGCAGACTTTTTTCGGTTTCCGACTGTCAAAGCATTGCGAAAAAAGCGATTGTGGATTCGCTTTCGCGTGAATACGGACTTAAAATTCTGCCGGAAAACGGCAGACGCATAATAATCGAAATCGGGATTCTGCGCGATGAAGTCACCGTTGCTCTTGATTGCTGCGGCGCGGGACTGTCCCGAAGGGGATACAGAACATACAATGTGCCTGCACCGATATCGGAAACGCTCGGTGCAGCAATAGTGATGCTTTCGGGTTACAGGCAAACACGTCCGCTCATAGACCCGATGTGCGGTTCGGGCACAATGCCGATTGAAGCCGCAATGATCGCAAACAATATCGCGCCGGGAATTAATCGGGAGTTTGCGGCGGAGGAATGGCATTTTTTGCAGAACAACGCATTCGCCGCGGCGCGGGAGCAGGCGAGGGACAGTGTTCGCCGTGACACAGTGGATATATCCGGAAGGGATATAGACCCGCATTCGATTGAGCTCTGTAAAAAACATGCAAAAAAAGCGGGGGTCATGCTCGATTGGCGCGTTGAACCCGTTCAAAAGCTCCGTGAAACGCGTACGGGCGGCGTGATCGTCTGCAACCCGCCGTACGGCGAGCGATTGCTTGAAAAACAGAGTGCGGAAGAGCTGTATCGTCAAATGCACGGCATTTTTTCGCGGCTTGACGGCTGGAGCGTGAACATCATTGCGTCACATCCGGATTTTGAACGCATATACGGCGCAAGAGCGGATAAAAGACGCAAGCTTTCAAACGGAGGCATGACATGCACGCTTTATCGCTATCGCCCGCATTATCTTTCCCCGAAACCGGAAAGGCCAAAGGCTGACGAATCGCAAATCGACGAATGACCGGCGGCTTCGCACGGATCAATCATCCCGCACCGGGTTTTAATACATCGAATTTCAATGCGCATTCGGAATAATTGAATCAACAGCATCAAAAAGGGAACCGTGCCGATTTGTTTCGACGGTTCCCTTTAATTTGCGTTCCGTGCGTGTAATGCATCAATCGAAATACATTGAATACACGGAGCTGCTCGAATTTCGACGCAGTAATCAGCTCAATTCAAACATGCCTGTGTACAGCTCGTAATATCGGCCCTTGCGGCGGAGCAGCTCTTCATGGTCGCCGCGCTCAATGATACGGCCTTTTTCAAGCACCATAATGGCATTTGAATTGCGAACGGTGGAGAGTCGGTGTGCAATAACAAACACCGTTCTTCCTTCCATAAGGCTGTCCATGCCGCGTTCGATGAGCAGTTCGGTTCTTGTGTCGATCGAGCTTGTCGCCTCATCAAGAATGAGCACCTCGGGATTGGTAACGGCGGCTCGTGCAATTGCGATAAGCTGACGCTGACCTTGTGACAGGTTTGCGCCGTCCGAAGTGAGCATCGTATCATAGCCGTTCGGCAGGTGAGAGATGAAGTAATGCGCATTTGCGATCTTTGCCGCCTGAATACATTCTTCATCCGTTGCATCCAGCTTGCCGTAACGAATGTTTTCCATAACAGTGCCGGTGAACAGATGCGTATCCTGCAAAACCATGCCGAGTGTTCCGCGAAGGTCGCGTTTTTTGATGCGGCGAACATCGATACCGTCATAGGTGATTTCACCCTCGTTAACATCATAGAACCTGTTGATAAGGTTGGTTATCGTCGTTTTGCCGGCACCGGTGGAGCCGACAAACGCGATCTTCTGTCCGCGCTTTGCATAGAGGGAAACATCGTTCAAAACGTTCACCTTGCCGTCATAGCTGAAGGTAACGTCGTGCAGCTCAACCATGCCCGCAAGCGGAATTTCAGTTACGGAATTGTTTGCTCCCGACTCGGTTCCGTTGGGAACGCGCCAGACTTTTTCGCCGTGTGCGTTCAAGCCGAGGGCAACATCGCCGTCATCGATTTCGGGCGGAACATCCATAAGCTTAAACACGCGCTCTGCGCCCGCAAGCGCAAGCAGAACGAAATTGAACTGCTGCGAAATCTGCGATATGCGCTCCGCAAACTGCCGTATGTACTGCAAAAAAGCAATAAGCACGCTGCCGGAAGTCACAAGACCGAGAACACCGAGGGTGGTCGTTATCGAATAGAAAATATGAGACAGGTTGTTCATTATCGGCCCCATGATATTGGCATAGGTATTTGCCTTTGTTGCTGCCGAACAGAATTCAATATTCAGCACATCAAATGCCTTCATGGATTCTTCCTCATGGTTAAAGGCCTTAACGACCTTCTGCCCCGCCATCATCTCTTCAATGTATCCGTTAACGGATGCAACGGCTTTTTGCTGACGGGCAAAATTCTTTCCGCTCTTTTTGCCGATGAATTTGACTGTAAAAAATACAACAAACCCCATAACAACAACGATTGCAAACAGCGAAACGGAAAGAATGAGCATCATTGCAACGATGCCGACGAGGGATATGCAGGAGATTATCAGCTGCGTGATACTCTGGTGCAGAAGCTCGCGGATCGCGTCAATATCGTTTGTATAGTAACTCATAAGCTCGCCGTGCGTATGAGTGTCAAAATAGCTTATGGGAAGACTTTGCATCTTGTCAAACATATCCTTGCGCAGGTCACAAAGCACCGTTGCGGAGCATTTGAGCATCAGATAGTTTAAACAATAGTTGGTGAGAACACTTAGCACATACAGCCCCGCCATGCCGATAAGCAGAGCAAGGTATTTTGCCTGTGCCGCATCGGGCGTGATGCCTGCCTCTTCCAACACGGCAACAAGGGGTTTCATCATGTAGCTTGCGGCAATTGTTGCAAGGGAATAGACTGCGATCATAATAACCGCAACAGTGAACATCCAGCGGCATTTGCCGTAGTACTTAAGCAGCCTGCTCATTGTTTTGAGCGGATTTGCGGGGCGGCCGCTGCCGGCAAAACGTGCAGCGGGGTTGTCTCTTCCTCCGGGCATTTTAGGCATTAGTGACCGCCTCCTTTCCTTTTATGTCAGAGCTGCTGTTTACGCCGGAGACCGTTCCGCCTTCCTGCGGAAGTTCCTTGTTTTGAGACAGGTAAACTTCGCGGTAGATTTCGCTGCGCTGCATAAGCTCATCGTGAGTGCCGACATCTGAAATGCGTCCCTTATCCATAACGATTATCCTATCGGAATACATTATGGAGGCTATGCGCTGGGCAATGATGAGCTTTGTTGTTCCGGGCAGACTTTCGCGGAATGCGGCGCGGATGCTTTCATCGGTGCGTGAATCGACTGCGCTTGTGGAGTCGTCAAGGATCAGGATCTTTGGATTTTTGAGCAGCGCGCGGGCAATGCAAAGCCTTTGCTTCTGTCCGCCGGAAACATTCACACCGCCCTGCCCGAGATCCGTGTCGTACCCGTCGGGGAAGCTCATAACGAAATCGTGCGCACATGCAAGGCGACAGGCATGCTCAATCTGCTCATCCGTTGCGTCCTTGTTTCCCCAACGGAGATTGTCGCGAATCGTGCCGGAAAAAAGCATGTTCTTTTGAAGCACCATTGATACGCTTTCGCGCAGTTCGTACAGTGAATAATCCTTAACATTCCTTCCGCCGACAAGCACTTCGCCCGAAAGTGCATCGTAAAAACGCGGAATGAGCTGCATCAGGGTCGATTTTCCGTCACCGGTGCCGCCCACAACGCCGATGGTCTCACCGGCGCGAATGTGCAGGTTGATATCAGAAAGCGTGAGGTTGTCGTTTTTTCCGGAATAGCTGAAATTAACATGGCGGAATTCAATCTCACCGTTTTCAACTTTGAACGTGCTGCCGTTATCCGTAATATCAGGAACTTCGTCAAGCACCTCGTTGATGCGCGTCACGGATTCGCGCGTCATGGTGAGCATCATGATGATCATTGCAACCATTGAAACGGAACCTACAACCTGATTGGTATAGGTCAACATGCTGACAAGTTCGCCCTTCGTAAGCGTTCCCGCAAACACCTGATTGCCGCCCATCAGCATCAGAATGACGGCGCAGGTCCACATAATACCCATTTGAATCGCAGGCAGGAGGGAGAAAAGCTTCTGTGCGTAAATTTGAGCCTTTTTAAGGTCATCGGCGGAAGCGGCAAATTTTTTCTTTTCATAATCTTCGCGTGCAAAAGATTTCACAACGCGTGCGGCGACAAGATTTTCCTGAACGGAAGCGTTCATCTTATCATATTTTTTTAACATGATGCGGAAACGCGGCTTGCCTATCATTCCCATTGAAATGAGTGTGCAGAACATAATGGGCAGCGCAACAAGGAAAATGACCGAAAGCTCCGCATTTACGCGCAGAGCCATAACGGCCGCAAGCACCATCATGACCGGAGCGCGCACAAATATGCGTATCATCTGCTGATAAAGATTCTGAACGTTGTTGATATCCGCCGTTGTACGCATAACGAGGGAGGGTGTTGAGAATCTGTCCGTGTTTTTGAAAGAGAAAGACAGAATCTTTTCAAAAACCTTTCGGCGCAGGTTCTTTGCAAAACCCATGCTTGCAACCGCAGCCGTACGTGCGGCAAGCATACCGAATGCAAGCGACAGCATTGCCGCAAGCACCATTATGCCGCCGAGAATAATCACGAATCGGGTTTTGTCGGCGATAAGCTCTGCCGAAAAATACTTCCGAAGGGTGAAATCAGGCGAGCCGTAAAGCCCGCCGTCAACTATTGCCGCCATAAGGAGTGGGATAAAAACTTCCATCGTAACTTCAAGAACGATGAATATCGGTGTCAGAAACGAGGGAAGCCGATATCCCTTTGCGCAGGGCAGCAGGCTGCGAAAACCGCTGTTCTTTGCGCTTTTTTCAGTGCTTGTTTTTTTTGTTTTCATAAT
>OQVU01000067.1_pt1 | contig 29704 bp, 20 predicted proteins | sample 1691611 | NCBI WGS metagenome assembly OQVU01 (sample SAMN03418272, study PRJEB22391) | human gut metagenome | biome: human-gut; feature: organic feature; material: feces | host: Homo sapiens | place: Tanzania | collected 2013-01
AAGGTGTTTGCAGATTGAAGTCCAATCTAAGGCAGTTGTGTTTGTGTCTCGGTTTATCTGAAGATGCTCTTTTGCAGTTTGAAGAATTAGTTGCGTTAGGGTTAGATTATATCGCATTCTCAGAACATGGTGAAGGAGTAAGATGGGCAAAGAAACTTTTGCGGAATACGCAAAAACAAATTAAAATAATTTTAGAGGGATAAACCATATATCAGATAGTTTAACTAGTTGGATAAAAAGAAAAAACTTTTAAGATGAAACATTGTGTGATATTTATACTAATAGGGTTATTGGTAACAAGTTGCATTCATGGTGATTACTGGGATTTAGGCAACGGTTACTCTTATAGTGAAAAAAGTATTTGTAAGCAAAATGAAAAGGGAGTTGATACGTTGGTACTATTTCCAGGAATCATCGATTATGCTTATAATGAACGGTATATCGTGGCATATCAAAAATTTGATCCTGCCTCACTTGATAATGATACTGTTTGGCAGAGAAAAGAAATAAGATATTACCAACAAATGAAAAAACAAAAGAAGGTGTATTGGGTTATAGACAAAGTTAAGGATTCGATTTATGGTCCATTGGATAAAAGTAGATATGGCTGTATTGTAGATTCGCCCCGAATAAATCTACTTTGTATATTTACACAAGATGCATGCACTGTATGAGCAGCAGCCAGGCTAGTCCATAATATGTGATGACAGCCACAAGATCATTTACCGTGGTAATGAGTGGGCCGGATGCCACAGCAGGATCAACCTTGATCTTATGAAAGAACATCGGTACAAGAGTTCCAACCAGACTTGATATGATCATTGCCACAAGCAGCGACACGCCTACACAACCCGATATCATAAATGCCTCTCCCATGGAAAATCCTTTGAACACACCGATATATACACCGAGGAAGATCAGGGATAATACTCCCAGGATCAGACCATTGCCAAATCCTACTCTCATCTCCTTGACAACGAGGGACATTTTCTCCTTGCCAGTCAGGTTCTCATCCATGAGCACACGTATCGTCACCGCAAGAGACTGTGTACCGACATTTCCCGCCATGTCAAGGATGAGAGACTGAAAACACATGACGATCGGCAGCACCGCCACCACACCTTCAAATGCGCCGACAACAGTGGACACTCCCATGCCGAGAAACAGCAGTATGATAAGCCACGGCATACGCTTTTTCATGCTTTCAAATGTGGTCTCCTTCAGATCCTCCTCCGCAGTCAGACCGGCCAGCTTGGCATAGGCATCACCCATCTCATCGTCAACCGCCTCTATGACATCCTGCGCAGTCAGGATACCGATTATCCTTTTGTCATCATTCAGCACAGGAAGGGAGTCCTCAGCATAGTCCTTGATCTCTTCTATGCATTCCGATATCTTATCATGGTCTATCAGATACGGATAGGAATCAATGATTATATCATCCAGCTCATCATGCTCCCTGGCAATGATGAGATCCTTCAGATCTATGGCGCCGCAGAACCTTTCTTCATCGTCAACCACGTAAAGGGTTGAGATATTGTCCTTTTCTCCCGCCTGCTGTACAAGCTCATGCATGGCCTGACGTATAGTCAGTTTTCTCGATATGCTTATATAATTGTTGGTGATAAGACTTCCTATCTCGTCGTCATCGTAGGAATTTATGAGACGGATATCCGCCTTCACATCCTCGTCAAGTATCGGGCGTAACTGATTCTTGACCTTCTCATCCACATCCTCCAGAAGATCGACAGCGTCATCCGAATCCATCTCATTTATGACCTCTGCCAGCTTATCGATACCCAGTTCCTGTATATACTCCTCCGGATCCTCTATATATGAGAAAATATTGGATATCCACTCTGGATCAAGGCTGTCATATAGCGCTTTTCTCTCTTCCTTTGTCAGCAGCTCCAGACTCTGGGCAATGTCCTTCTCATGGTAATCCTTCAGTCTGTCGATAAGCTGCTCTCTGCCATAACCACTTCTTATTATAGTTACGATATCCTGTGCAAATGTTGGTTCCTTCAATATCTCTTTCTTCATTCTAAGCCTCCATTCTCCCTAAAAAAGGGCACAAAAAATCCACCGTAGCAAATACTACGCAAACTCTACTGATTGTTGCAATATTTTCTAACGATGGGCAGACTTAGATCCTATATTAAAACAGCGCTGATACAGACACCTGAAAATAATCCAGGTCTGATCCATCGTTATATGTACTTCGACCATGACTATCACAACTGTCCATATTTTCGCCTCCTTTGTTTTTTCTCCTCCGTATAATAACACGTTATCATTCAGAAATAAACATAAGCTTTGTAAAATTTTGTTTACATTCCTTATACACATTTGCGGAGATATTCCCACTCTTCTTTTTAACATGCATATGTGATACAATATTTTAAATTGCGAAATTCGCAGGACAAAATTATGAAAGGGATTAGTGGGTATTACCAAATCAGGGAAATATCAAACCATCCAAAACCAAAGGAGAATAACCATGAACAACCGACCATTTGCCGGCAGAACTGCTGCCGTTATAGATCTGGCAAAGCTTAGGAGCAATATTGCAAACATAAAATCAAGACTGAAACCTGGAGTAGAGTTTATTGCCGTCATGAAGGGCGATGGATACCGCCACGGTATTGCAGGTCTTTACCCGACACTTAAGGAATGTGGCATAGACAGCTACGCCGTCGCCATCTGGGAAGAGGGAAAGATGCTCAGGGACGCCGGTGCCACTGAGTCCGTACTTATCCTTGGTGATACAGCAGATGACATGCTGGACGAAGCCGTAAAGTATGACCTTGACCTGACAGTTTTCTCACTGGAGGGCGCTGAGAACATGGCTGCAGCCGCAAGAAGAGCCGGCAAGAAGCAGAACGTCCAGATAAAACTGAACACTGGTATGAACAGAATAGGATTCCCGGTATGTCAGGAATCATTTGACACTATAAAAAAGATCTGCGAGATGGATGACCTGAACGTAACTGGTATATTTACACATTTTGCAAGGGCTGACGAGGGCGATCACACAAGTGCAAGAAAGCAGCTCGACCTCTACCTCCACGCCGTAAATGAACTTGAGAAGATGGGTGTCGTCATTCCAAAACACCACGTAGCCAACAGCCCTGCTATACTGATGCTGCCTGAGGCGCAGCTCGATGCAGTCAGATGCGGCGATATCCTCTATGGTCTCACCCCTTCTGATGACTTTGACTGGAAGAATTCAGGACTTCAGGAGATCCTTAGCTGGTACACATACGTTGCCATGGTTAAGGAGGTTCCTGCAGGATCTGAGATTGGATACGGCGGAACATTTGTCACTGAAAGGCCTACCAAGATCGCCACACTTCCGGTTGGCTTTGCAGACGGCTACAGCCGCTACCTGTCCAACAAGGGCAAGGTCATCATAAACGGTCACGAGGCACCGATCATCGGACGTGTGTGTATGGATCAGTGCATGGCGGACATCACAGACATCCCGGATGTACAGCGCGGCGACACCGTAACCCTTCTCGGCGAGGGCATGTCCATCGAGGATATGGCAAATATGCTTGATACCAATGTGGATGTGATCGTGTGCAACATATCAGTTAGGGTTCCGAGGGTGTATATAAATCGATAATCTTCATATAACTGCCGTTTATCACGGCAGTTATTTTTTTGTATACACACTATGCCAAGCCCTGATTCAGCATTGAAAGACTTCTTTAAAGATAACGAAACATTTGCTGCTCTGTTCAATAGATTCTTTTTCGCCAACGAACATATCATTAGAGCAGACGAACTGGAACGTGATGATTCTGCATATGCAGAGACATTAAAAATTCAAAATGATAAACGCAAATATAAAGTAGAAAAAATAAACAAGTATAGAGATAACATACGTAGGACAAAGTTAGGTTATCTTGTTATACTGGGTATTGAAGATCAATCCAAAGTTCATTATTCTATGCCCGTCAGAAAAATGTTATACGACGCATTAGGATATAGTTCTGAGCTTTCAGCAATAGGTAACAATCAAGATAAAACCGGGTGGACTATAGATGAGCGTTTATCAGGAGTAAAGAAAGGTACAAAGGTAACACCGATAGTTACCGCTGTATTCTACACAGGTGAAGATCCATGGGATGGCCCAAACTCATTGCACGAGATGATGTATATGGATGATAAAATATCTCCATTCGTACCTGATTACCCATTACATGTTATTGACATAGGCCACGATGAGGATTTATCATTTGATAACAAAGCACTTGATGAATTAAGACTCGTGTTACATTCTATATATTCATATACAGCAGATATAGACACATCCATTGTTGATAATTCAACATTAGCTTTAGCCGGAATCTTATCCGGCGATGCAAATCTTTATTATACTGCTGTTAACTCGAAGGGAGGAGAACAACCATTGTGTAGAGCTTTAGCAGAAAGAGACGAAAAATTACTGGCAGCCGAACGTGAAAGAACTAACGCATTGATTGCCGAGAAAGACCAGATGCTGGCTGAGAAGGATGAATTGTTAGCTGATAAGGACAAAGAACTGGAGCTCCAGAAAGAAGAATTAGCCAAACTCAAAGCAGAACTGGCGAAATTAAAAACACGATAATTCATTGGTAATAAAAAAACAACGCATACAACGACAGAGGTGGATATAACCTTTATATCCACCTCTGTTTTTCTTTCTACCTCTAAACCCCGCCCCTTCTCGCCATCTTCCTAAAATCAGACGGGAATATGCCTGTGCTCTTCCTGAACAACGTCTTGAACTTCGTCCTGTCAAAAAATGCTGGAAAAATTGAACTTTTGCATGTGTCAATTTACCGGTCTTTTCTAATCTTTCTTCAATTTATTTCATCACCGCATTATACACATCCCTCTTAGGGACTCCTCGGTCCACGGCTGCCTGTTTGATCGCATCTTTCTTGGACATGCCCTGATCAACGTACATCTGGACATGTTCCTCCACGGACATAGCCTCGAATGAGCTCTTCTTCTCCTCCTCAAGCTTCTTCACATCAAGACCTTCTATCACGATGACGAATTCTCCTCTCGGATCTTCCCCCTCGTAGCGGGCTATCGCCTGAGAGAGCATCATCGGCTCTATCGTCTCATGCTTCTTGGTGATCTCCCGGGCAAGAGTTATATGCCTGTCACCAAGAGTCTCCATGAGCTCAGCCAAAGTCTTTTTCAACTTGTGTGGTGCCTCGTACATCACCATAGTCCTTGTCTCACGCTTCATCTCCTCAAGAACTCTCGCCCTGTCCTTCTTGTCATATGGGAGAAATGCCTCAAACGCAAATCTCCTCGTCGAAAGTCCCGAGCTGATAAGCGCAGATATACATGCACAGGCACCAGGAACAGGCGTAACTTCAAGTCCGGCATCAAGAGCCTGTCTCACAAGCTCCTCCCCGGGATCAGATATACCAGGAGTTCCCGCATCTGTTATGACAGCCACGTTCTGCCCCTGCTGCATCTTCTCCACAAGAACCTTTGCCTTGTCGTATTTGTTGTATTCATGGTAGCTTGTCATCGGGGTCTTGATCTCGAAATGATTGAGCAGCTTGATACTGTTCCTCGTATCCTCCGCCGCTATCACATCCACCTCTTCAAGAACTCTTACCGCCCTGTATGTCATATCCTCAAGATTACCTATAGGTGTCGCCACCAGGTATAACTTTCCTGCCATATATATCCTCTCTTCTGATGAACATCTGAGTATTAAAAATCATAGATATCTTATGCTGCCTCTTATCTCTTTGCCGTGCCTTCATACGTCGCAAGCAGCTGCTCCGTGTACACACCCGGAGCTTTGTAGACTATCATAGGCGGATCAATCTTGATCATGGAATTGCCGCCCTTCACAGCCTCCACTATGACCATGTTCGGCTCCTTGTCTATGTATGGATGCACAAGCTGCATCCTCTTCGGCTCAAGCCTGTGCTCATGCAGGCATTCAAATATCTCAGCCAATCTGAACGGCTTGTGTATCATATAAAAGCTTCCGCCGGGTTTAAGGGCATACTCTGCCGCCGCCACCACCTGATCCAATGTCACATGTACCTCATGTCTCGCTATGTTCTTAGGTGCATCCGGATTCTCCAGACCGTGACTGCCCTTTATGTAAGGCGGGTTCGAAGTCACTATGTCAAAAGAGGCCTTCTTGTAGTTACAAGAGACCTCCTTTATATCTCCGTTATCTATTCGTACCAGACCGTCAAGACCATTGAGACTTACGCTTCTCTCCGCCATGTCCGCACACGCTGGCTGGAGCTCTATACCTATAAACCGTGCGCCATCTGCCAATTTGCCGTTTGATTGCTGAGTCACCCCTGCATCCGAATTCGTAACTCCATCTACGGCAATACAATCACGTGAGGATCTACAATCATCGGCATACAAACCAGCGAGTCTCTCCTCTCTGGTAAGAGCGCCTTCCCCGTACTCCTTCGCCGCAAGCAGTATAGGTATTATTCCGGTTCCCGTTCCGAGATCCAGATATCTGCCACCTCGCTTAAATCTCACATAATTTGCCAGCAGCACAGCATCCATGCCAAAACAGAACATACCACTGTTCTGTATGATCTGGTAACCCCTGCACTGCAGATCATCTATTCTCTCGTCAAGTTTGATAACCACTTCCGGTTTAGTCGTCAAATTTGGACTTTCCACCCTTGTCCTCCAATGCCTCAAGCGCCTTGTACTCCTCAGCACTGAGTCTCTCTGAATTTTTCTTTCTCTTAGGCTTGAACTTCAGCTCGGCTACCGGATATTCCATGACTTCCTTGTTGTCATCCTTGTCGGTCACAACTATCTTCACCTTCTGACGAAGAACGTTCACTGACATAACCTCGCCCTTGTTGCCATCTACGGTTCTGACGAAATCTCCCACATTTGGAAGCTTCTCATTCAGATACTCATAGGTATCCTGCTCATGCTTCAGACAGCACATGAGTCTTCCGCACACACCGGATATCTTCGTAGGGTTCAGGGACAGATTCTGCTCCTTTGCCATCTTGATAGACACAGGAACGAACTCCGACAAATGCTTGTTACAGCAGAGCTCCCTTCCACATATACCGATTCCGCCAACCATCTTGGTCTCATCGCGGACACCGATCTGTCTGAGCTCTATTCTTGTCTTGAACACTGATGCCAGATCCTTTACCAGCTCTCGGAAGTCAATTCTCCTGTCGGCTGTGAAGTAGAAAAGCACCTTATTATTGTCAAATGTATACTCAGCCTCGATGAGCTTCATGTCCAGCTTATGCTTTGCGATCTTCTCAAGACATATGCCAAATGCTCTCTTGCTCTTCTTCTTGTTATCCTCGTATCTTCTGGTGTCATCCTCTGTGGCAATTCTTATGATCGGCTTGAGTGACGCCGTTATCTTGCCCTCTTCTACCTCTCGTCTTCCCAGAACCACTTTGCCGTACTCCACACCCCTTGCGGTCTCGACAATGACAAAACTGCCGGCCTCGACCTCAAAGTTCTGTGGATCAAAATAATATATCTTACCGTTTGGTCTGAAACGAACTCCTATAATCTCTTTCATTAACAATTCTCCTTCATGGTTAGGAGCATAAGCTCCATGACAATGTCAAAGCTGACATTCGCCTCAAGTCTGACCTTGGCCTTGTCCATAGACTTGAGTACCTTTTCTATACCCTCATAGCTGATGTGTGAGGACTGTTTTCTTATATCAGAATAATACTCCTTGAACATCAACCGGCCCGGGTTGTTGGACACCTTTAGCATAAGAATGTCCCTGTACCACATCATCATCAGATCGATGTAGTCACTTACCTTGAGCTTGTACAGCTCCATATTCTTAATGGCAAATATCATGTCATCAACCGACATATCATTTATATGTCGCATGAACTTCACCACATTTTCCTTGATCTCCTTGTACTCATCACTCGTTGCAAGCCTGATGGCCTTTCCCAGATTGCCCTGGGCAAAATCCATACAGAAGTCAGCCTTCTGCTTGTCCAGCTTGAGCTCGTTCATGAGATAATCAAGTATATCATGCTCCCTGACAGGCTTCACGTTAAGCACTATACATCTTGACTGTATCGTCTGAAGCATCTTATCAAGATTATTGGTGAGCAGTATGATTATTGCATAGGACGGAGCTTCCTCGATCGTCTTTAACAAAGCGTTCTGTGCATTCACATTCAGAAGCTGTGCATCCTCTATAACATATATCTTATATCTGCTGCTGTAAGGCTTGATATCAATATCAGAATTCACCTGATCACGTATCTCTTCAACCGAGATCACATTTGGCTTGTCGTGGGTAACCCACACGATATCAGGCTGATTTCCCGTCTCACACTGAAGACATGACTTGCAATGATTACATGGCTCTGTACCGCCCTCCTCACACTGGAGAGTCTTGACCAGTGCCCTGGTAAGGGTCTTTTTGCCGCTTCCTGTCTCGCCATTGATGATGTAGCCCTGGGATATCTTTCCCAATTCAATGCTGCTCTTGAAGTGGCGTATTATGTCCTCATGTCCGATTATATCTGTGAAATCTATCATATATACCAACCCCCTTACAATTAATTGTTTCTGTATGTCTATTCTGACCTTCTCCAAAATCAAAATATATTAAAGATTAAGTTTCTTCTCTACATACCCTACTATTATACCATGAATCTCATCAATAGGTAAAGTAGCGTCTATCTTCACTATCCTCTCAGTGTGCATATCCGCAAGCATGCGGTATCCATCCACGACCTTCTGATGGAACTCCAGTTTTTCATTCTCCATTCTGTCAAGTTCAGCCTGGTTCTTCTTTCTCGATATTCCCTCCTGGGCGTCGAGATCCATGAGGAATGTCATATCGGGCATGATACCCTGAAGTGCAAATTCATTTACCTTGTATACTGTGTCAACTCCAAGACCTCTTCCGATTCCCTGATACACAGCAGATGAATCCACAAATCTGTCCGCGATCACCGCCTGACCGGCTTCAAGTGCAGGCTTTATGTTCTCCTTTACAAGCTGGGCTCTCGCCGAAGCGTACAGAAGCAGCTCCGTCATGTATCCCATCTCCGTGAAATCCTTATTCAGGATAACCTCGCGGATCGCCTCGCTTATAGGATTTCCACCCGGATCTCTGGTTATCAGCACGTCATAGCCTTTCTTCTCCAGATATTCCTTAAGCAGCTCCCTCTGTGTGGTCTTGCCCGCTCCGTCCGGGCCCTCTATAGTTATAAATATTCCTCTCATATCCTAACCCTGCCATATGCTGTTCCTACACATGTACACCTTTCATATTTATATTGTGATTCTTCTCAAACCTTCCAGATAGTAATGCTACATATCATTCTCCGCACAGAACTTTGATATAACCGTCATTGACTCCTGCCACATTAAGTCCGTTGTCTATCATGGACTTTATTCCGCTCACTGCCTGTCGGTCAACTACCTCTCCCGGCGCCAGCACCGGTATTCCCGGCGGATATGCATATACAAATGCTCCCGACACCTTTCCAGCCGCACCCTCAATCGGCACGCTCTCCACAGGTCTGTCCCATGCGATTCCCGGCGGCATGACTGACCTTCTGCCGGATATGATATCCAGCTCCTGCCGGTCTGTTTTATCCGGCTCATAGCCAAGGTTCCCGTCTATCTCAGCCACCGCATTAAATAGTATATCATAACTATCTGCACTGTCCACAACAGATGATATACAAATGACATAACTCACCGATGCCATCTCAACGATTAGCCCATACCTGTCCGCCAGAATATCAGCAAGCATAACTCCTGTGAATTTCTGTCCCGACTCGTCCACAGTTCCCGGTCTCACGACAAATACCAGCCTGCCCTCATCATGGTCGAACACTTTACACGCATTACAGATCTCATCATTTTTCACTGAGGAAGCATCAGGTCTGAACAGCCGTATATTTCTAAGCCCATCACATTGCCCGGCAAATGTCTCAAGCCTCCGTCCATACTCAGCAAATGCATCTCTGTTATTTGCGCCAAATGCAACCGCCTTCTCCATGCTCTGCATAAATATATATGAAGGCGAAGATGTCTGGAATATCTGCAGATATCTTCTAACCCTCTCATCAAGCTCAGGATCCATAACATGAAGCAGTGATGTCTGTGTGAGTGCCGGCATGGTCTTGTGCAGGCTCTCTATTACAATATCTGCCCCCTGCTTCATGGCAGTCTCATGCCCTTCCATGAAATTCAGATGCGCTCCCTGTGCCTCGTCCACAATGAGATATATTCCATACCTGTGTACTATCCCGGCTATGGTCCTTATATCAGATATGACACCCTCATATGTCGGCGATGTGATTATCACCGCTCTTGGCTTTCTGCCATCTGCTACCAATTCCTTAAGAGCAAGCTCCAGCTTATCCGGCGATATGTCACCCAGTATGTCTGTCTTCTCTGACATTTCACGATCATCTTCATCGCCTGGAGCCATCATTTCCGATATTTCGCAGTCATCTTCTCCATCATCTGACATTCCATTCGATATTGCTCCGACTTCATTCTGACCCACACCGTCAGGCCAGCTCATACTCACATAATCCGGCACTATATACTCGGGCTCAAGCTCCAACATACAGATAGCGTTGTACACCGCCTTGTGGCAGTTTCTTGCCGCAAGTATCACGTCTCCCCTGTGACAGGTGGCGTGTATAGCTGTCATAAGTCCGGATGTGGAACCGTTCACCAGCATATATGTTGCAAATGTCCCATACACCTTCTTCATCTCGGCAAGACTGTCCGCTATGAACATCTCCGGCTCGTGCATGTCGTCAAGATCTTTAGCCTCAGTGAAATCATGCGCATATACCCCGTTCCAGAAGTTTTCCCGGGATTTTGAAATGTTATCAACATTTTGGACGGCTTCTAGCGGCTGCCTCTTGTGTCCCGGCATATGCCACGGGTATGTGCCCTTCTCTATATATTTTTCAAGCGCTTCATTTATATATTCCTTCACCATTTTTCTCCGTAACATAGATTCTGTGTGATATCATACCATACTTTTATGTATTTGTGACAGCACGGACTTCTCCAGTGTCTGCACATATATAAAAAAACAGGAGGAGCTTTATTCTGCTTCTCCTGCGAGGGGGTATGAAAAGAAAGTTTTTCCTTGATTATGATCTTCCAAATGCCGTAACAGCATCCTCGATCTTCTGTAATTCGTCATCGGTCATGACTGTATGTGCCTGCTTCTCAGCAGCCTTGAGATTGCTGATGATCTGTTCAGGCTTTGAAGCACCGATCAGCACTGTTGTGACCTCCGGCTTGTTCAGCAGCCATGCGATGGCAAGCTCTGAGAGCTTCATATCATATCCGGCTGCGATCTCATTTAACTGATTGAGGAGAGGTCTAGTTTCAAGCACCTGATCCTCATGAAGGAATCTTCCGTCCTTCACTGCCCTGCTGTCCGCCGGCATATCCTTCAGATATCTGTCTGTCAGCATTCCCTGTGCCAGAGGCGAAAAGCATATGAGTCCCTTGCCTGATGCGTATGTCTGCTTCAGCAGTCCATTCTTCTCGACAGATCTGTCCAGTATGCTGTATCTGTTCTGATTTATCACAAATGGCACATGGAGCTCATCAAGTATGCGCTCAGCTTTTGCCATGGTTGGTCCATCATAATTGGAAAGTCCTACGTAGAGTGCCTTTCCGCTCTTTACTATCTGCGCCAGCGCACCCATGGTCTCCTCAAGCGGAGTGTTCGGATCCATTCTGTGATGGTAGAATATATCCACATAAGGGATGCCAAGTCTTTTAAGGCTCTGGTCCAGACTCGCTATGAGATACTTTCTGCTGCCCCAGTTGCCGTAAGGGCCTTCCCACATATCGAATCCGGCCTTCGTGCTGATTATCAGCTCATCCCTGTACGCACCCAGATCCTCTCTGAGTATCTTTCCAAAGTTCTCCTCCGCACTTCCGTACACTGGACCATAGTTGTTTGCTATATCAAAATGTGTTATTCCGTTGTCAAATGCGGTAAAACACATCTTCTTCATATTCTCATAATCGTCATTTGTTCCAAAGTTGTGCCAGAGTCCAAGTGCCAGAGGCGGCATCATGAGACCGCTGTCTCCGCAGTGTCTGTAAAATCCTGTACCTTCAACATTCTTATATCTATCTGCTGCTGCCTTATAATCTCCCATATCGATACCTTTCTTAAAAATATTTTGCCAAATATCCGCTCCCTGATCACATAAAATCCGGGAGTTACGCAAAAGAAACCACCCCACTTACAACTTCACTTAAAATTTCATTGGCACAGATGGTTTCTTTTTATATATGCAAGTTATCACTACATTCCGAAGTATATCATAGCAATTTGCTGAAAAAAATTGAAAATTTTTGTTTTGTATATAAAAATTTTATTATGCTTTCTACGATTGTTCTGCCCAATTATCCTCAACCCGCTTTATAACAGCCACATGCCGGTTATATATTTAACATTCTCCTATCGTCACCGAAAAAGTGCCATCATGATATGACAGACTTCCTTTTAAACCATACTTGCCTAGTATAGTCTTCACAACAAAAAGTCCAAGTCCACTGCCACCGCCTGTTCTGCTGCCGCTGCCCTTCACATACGGATCCCACAGCGAATCTATGTCATCCAGCATGGTGTCGTCCGTTGTGTTGCTTATTGTCACCTTTCCATCTGACATCTCTATATCTATAATTCCATTTTCCCTGCCATGTCTCACCGCATTTGTCACCAGGTTTTCCGCAACGCGTTTCATCGATTCCATATCTGCATTTAAAGTACAATCTCCATCAAATGTCACTACCATATTTTTTCTCTGTATCGACACCTCATTTTCGGCTATGACTTTTCTAAAGAGTTCCGCCATATCAACACTCTCAATCTTTTCTCTTTTGCGCCGCTTCCCGGTCTCCAGCCTGTCTATTTCCAGCATCTGCTCAATCATTCCATTCATTCTGCGCACATTTTCTGATATTGCCTCCGCATACTGCTGCCTCTTGTCTGTATGCACATTTGCGAGAAGGTTCTCCGCATAACCCGACATAGCCATGAGTGGGGTTTTGAGATCGTGAGCCATGGCATTTGTCATATTGCGTCTGTACTCCTGACGGTCATAGCGGGTCTTTCTCGTCAGGTATATGACAGCAGTTGCAAATACTGTTATGCACGCTATACACCATATGGCTATTCTTCTTATATCCTCTGCCAGCTCCAGTATAACTGCATCCGCATCATAGGAACACACCCCGGCAAGTATGCACTGTCGGCCATTTGCCAGCGTGACTCTGCCCTCCATGGCAGCGTAAACTCTGCCGGAGCCATCCTGGATGCCGCACACATCGTTTCCTGTGTAATCTATCTTCTTTTTGCCGAACAGAAAGTCTCCGCTTGTAGAGCCGATGTGACAAGTCCATACCAGTCTGGTCATCTGTCCGCTTGCCACATACCGGGTGCTGGGTGCTTTGATAACCCTGTCCAGCGCACCGCTCTCGGTTTCCAGCAGCTGATCCATATCCCTGAATGTCCTGATATCCGTCACCACATACTTTTCCCCATTCATGACAAATGTTGAATTGATAGTGTCATCAAAAGTAAGCTTTTCCAGGGTCACATCATACTCCGAATAACCCGTCAAATCCGCCGGGCCATCGTAAAATATGCTCTCGTCCGTGTATCTGTCAGTCCCCTGTATCGTGAAACTGCTTCCATTTTCACTGTCCCGCAGATACACTTTTCCTATGCACGGATCGGCTACGTTCTTCACTCCGCAGATGTCCCCCGAATATTCATATACCGACACCCTATCGTCAAGGACCTTCGTCAGTCCATTGTCATCACACACATAATATCCGCTTATGCCGGTATCCAGATTCCTGACGCACATGATCGTAAATGGCTTATTTTGATTCACAATGCTGCTCAGATCGATCCTCTGGAACGTTTCAGAATCGTACAGTCTATATAAGGTATTACAGTTATTTATAAGATAGTGATTGTACAGCCAATCTTCATTTGTCACATCCATGAGTACCTCGCCATTCAAATACGAGTTCCACATTATCGTATTGTATGCCCTTATATACGCCGCACTGTCTTCATCCACGGAATCGGCAAATTCATCCTGAGTCTGTACTGTGTTCATCCTCTCATGAACACTCCCCATCATATCATCAACCGAGTCAGACATCTTGTTATACAGCATCATGCTCGCAGTTCTGTATGACACATATGCCAGAGTCCCGACTAAAACTGTACATACCAATGCCACCACTATCAGCTCCACCCACCATCTGGGTTTTCTCATACCATCACTCCTCCTTATCACACATCCTTTATCTGATATCCCTTTGTGATGACAGTCTTTATCTGCCCGGCTGCCTTGCCTAGCGCCTTTCGCAGCTTTCTGATATGATCGTCCACAACTCTGGTTCTTCCGTCATAATCATAACCCCATATATTTACCAGCAGTTCATCCCGCGACACCACACGTTTTCTGTTCTCCATGAGGTATATGAGAAGTTCCAACTCTTTTCGCGGCATATCAATGGCTGCACCATCCACAGTCACCGTGAGTGCCGATGTGTCGCAGCATATTAAGCCACACACAAGTTCCCTGTGGATAACGGTTCCCTTCGCTCGTCTCACCAACGCCACAGATTTGGCATAGAGTTCTGCAATGGCAAATGGCTTGACCACATAGTCATCGCAGCCAAGTGTATATCCATACAGCACATCCTCCTGCCTGGCTCTGGCTGTCAGGAAAATGACCGGTACATCGCTGGTCTTTCTTATCTGTCTGCACAGTTCCCAGCCATCCACTCCCGGAAGCATGATGTCTAAGAGCACAAGATCATACTGATTCTCATAGAGCATTTCCTCAGCCCGTATTCCATCACAGGCGCAGCTCACATTCATCTCACTTGCCTCAACTCCTGTGAAATAGTCAGCCACAGCCTCCCTTATGTCGTGGTCATCCTCCACCAGAAGAACCTTGTATCCCATCTCTGTACCTCCGTCCTACAATAAGCATTTTCCCTTCTCATTCGTCCAGCCACAAAACATATAAAACATATGTCCAAAAGGCGACATCCCCTGTCATCATATTAACATGATATACAGACGATGTCGCCTTTCTGTGTCCTTTATTCTGCTTTTACAGCCCATCTCATCTTCGTCGATCTTGCCCTCGGATTGCGGGCGCACTCCTCCGCTGACGGCCTGATGACATCCTTGCTGACTTCGCTGTAAACACCAGCCTTTGCCCCAGCCTTGAACGCCCTCTTCACAAGCCTGTCCTCTCCGGAATGGAACGTAAGTATGGCAACTCTGCCACCTGGTCTGAGCGCATCCGGCAGCTTGTCAAGGAAGTCATACAGGACCTCAAACTCACTGTTCACATCTATTCTCAGAGCCTGAAAACACCTCTGACAGGATTTCTTCACAGCCTCTTTCCGCTCGTTCTCTGGCACAAACGAGAGAGCCTCTTCAATAACTTCCTTCATCTGCGTGGTGGTCTCCACATAATTCTTAGTGCGGTTTCTCTTCATGATGACCGTGGCTATCTCCTCAGCGTATGGCTCATCCGAGTTCTCCTGGAACATTCCCACAAGCTCCTCGTATGATACCTCTCTCAGGCGTTCCGCCGCCGACTCACCCTTCTCCGGGTCGAGTCTCAGATCAAGTGGTCCATCAAATTTGTAGGTGAATCCCCTGTCCGGGTTATCGATCTGCATTGATGACACACCCAGATCCGCCAGAATAAAATCAAAGCCTCCTGCTTCTTCCGCCACCTGGTCTATGTTTCTGAAATTTGTCTGCTTTATCGTGAGTATGTCCTCTCCATAACCGGCATCCGCCAGTCTCTGCTTCGTCTTCACTATCTCTATCGGATCAACGTCCAGTGCATACATATGCCCTTTTCCCTGAAGCTTCTCAAGCATGCGCCTTGTGTGTCCGCCATAGCCAAGCGTCGCATCAAGCCCCTGCTGTCCCGGCTGTATCTGCAGGAAATCCAGTATCTCATTTACACATATTGAAATGTGCATCCCTGCCGGGGTACTTCCCTTGCTTATGACTTTCTCTATCGTATCCGCATATTTCTCAGGATCGTGCTCCTTGTATTTCTCCTCAAACCTCTTCGGATGAGTGCCACTGTAGTGGACTCTCCTCTTGTGTATCTTTTCTTCCATTATATTCTTATCTCCTTAATCTCCGACTGCAATACAGGGCACCCGGAACATTTATGTCATAATACCATATATCTGCCAAACAAGCCACACACCACTAAAAAATGGAAGCCCCGGCATTCATCCGTGACTTCCAGAATAATAAGATCATATATTTAATATTATTTGCCAGCTATGATGTGATGTATCATAGTGAGCTGGCTTCTCAGTGCATCCACAGATATCTGTCCCGGAGCGGAAGGTATTCCCGCCGTGGCAAATGATACTGTATTGCCATACATCTCGCCTGTGGTTCTCGTCTCCACGCCGAGCTCGCCCATGGATATAACTATGAGCGGAGTCTGATTTCCACACTCCTGAAGCTCCTTTGCCGCCTGCATCATGTCAACGACCTGTGAACCCTCCTCAGGCATCATGGCTATCTTGGCTATATCTGCACCAGTGAATATTATGGACTTGAATCTGTCAACGATCTGTTCCATCGGTATGGTAGTCTTGAAATCGTGATTTGACACTATGACATAAACACCCTTGGAATGAGCCTCCGCTATGACCTCATCCACGATCTCCATATCAGAGAAATATTCAACATCCACAATATCTATGTATCTACTGTCTATGGCATCCATGAGAAGGTCGCGGTACTGGCTGAGAGTCGCCTCCATACAACCTCCCTCGCCCTTTGTTCGGAATGTAAATATAATAGGGAACTGCCCCAGCTTATCATGGATCTTCGCCAGAGTCTTCATAAGTGCCTCTCTGTCAAAGCACTGTTCGTACATATCCGCTCTGAATTCTACCATGTCCGGTTCCGACTTCGCTATGATCCTCGACTGATAGTCCACATCATAATCCGTTGGAGCTACCAGAGGTACACAGATCTTAGTCATTCCCTCTCCTATCGCCACATTCTTCACATTAACGACCTTCATCACTGCCTCCTGTCTTTTTCACATTTTCCCTGCACGCTGTACAGCTATTACTTTATCTCAATTGCATCCATGAATGTCTCACACAGCTTCTGTGCGTCAACCTTGTCGACCTTATCCCAGTAGCTGATAGAACATGTAACTACATCCTCGCCTGTAGGATATACCAACAGCACCTCTGTTCTGTCCATATCATATGATGTGAGCTGTATCACAAGATATGTTACCTCTGTGCCATCCTTTGCCTTCACTGTGCCATCTGTCATCTCGTTGACCTTGGAGTTCTCATCGTTGTAATACTCTGTGTAAGTATCCTTCATGTTCTTCACAAGATCACTTGCTGAATAGTGTGTATATGTAGAATAGCTTGCATATACATCGCCCTTCTCATCATTATAAGATATGGTATACTCTGAAGCATAGCTTCTCTCGTATCCCTTTGGATCATTGATCTTTACTGACTTATCGCCAAGGCTTAATGTAACCTTTGAAAGGTCTTCCTCCTCTGTGCTGTCATTTGACTTCTCTGTGGTTGCTTCCTCTGTTGTAGCTGCCTCTGTTGTCTCAGGCTCTTCCTCCTCAGTATCCTTTGAGTCGGTGTCGAACTTTCCGTCAAGTCTGCTGTCAACACTTACTGAGTCAAATATCTCGCTCCATGCTGATACGATCTTTTCCATCTTATCCATGTTGATGTACTGATCTACATCATCACTGTTGAGAACTGAGTAATCAACCACATCTCCTGCTGCAGGAGCCTCAATCTTGTTGTCCTTCTCTGCTACCTTGAGATTTCCTGAGCACTGAAGAACATCCTCGCCTGATACTGTAACTGTGAGCTTTGCATCGTTTATGCTGAATGACTCGCCCTTCTTGACATCTGCAAGGACACCCTCGAATACAGCCTGAGCAGTCTCACCCTGTACATCAACAGATATGCTTCCACTCATCTTACCGCTTTTCTTGTCATAGTCTGATGTCACATTTCCTGTGAACTCCTGGCTCTCTCCGCCGCTCATTGCTGATAATGTGTACTTCTTGTCAGTTGATATCTTATCTCCTGATGTGTCAGTCTTTGACTCACTCTTGAGCTCTATATTTACATCTGAACCATATGTAAGTGCTATCTTTGTTACGGCATCTGATGTGACATTTCCGTCACCCATGTAATCTGCTGTGAATGAAAGCTTAACGCCTGCTACTGCAAGATCATAATCCCAGTCAACACGGATCACCTTGTCGTTTTCTACGTATACATTTGCAACGGCATCCTTTGTCATAACTGCGCTGACCAGAGATGGAATAGTGCCGATGGACTGCTTGAGCTGATCCTTTGTAACACCCATCTGATCCATCATATCATCTGACAGATTGCTGTCCATGTACTTGTTCAGACAGTCAACCAGTGCCTGTGAGAACTCATCTACAGCGTCTGTTGTGATTGTCACTGTGTAGTGGTCTGCCTTGATGGTCTTGCCATTTGCATTTGTAAACTCATCCTTGCCGACCTTCTCATATGTTATGGACTCTGCAAGCTTATCTGCAGCCGGCTTGAGATCCTCATCTATGATCTTCTGAAGAGCCTCGCTGTCAACTGAACCGCCGGCTCCCGCATCCTTGCTGTCGAGCTCTGCCATAACACTGTTCATGTCAAATGAAAATGTCTTGGTAAAGAGATCAGGACATGACATGTAGAGCGTCTGACCGATCATTACAACATCCGCACTGACTGTCTCGCCTGCCAGTGTCATGGAAGAACCAAGCTTGAAGCTGTTCTGTCCGTCGCTCTTGGCTGTGCTTGCGTCAAATGTAAATGTTGAACCGTCGAGCTGACCATCTCCGGCAACCTTGTCGATGGTAAAATCTGACTGAACGTCCAGCTTGTCGACATCTATGTCATCTGCTCCGACGATACCTACAATATTATTGTTCTCAAGTTCCTTTGCTGTGTTCTCCATCGCGTCCTTAACCGCATCCTTAGGACTCTTCTTGATGAACACGAAGAATACAACAACAAGTGCTGCTATGATAACAAGCGCTGCCACAACTGCTATTATGGCTATCTTGATGCCCTTTCTCTTCTTTGGAGACTCAGGCTTGTGTGCCTGATCACCGTACATGTTCACGGTCTGATCATATACACTCTGCTGTGCATTCATCTGCTGACCATACTGATCTGCAAACTGCTGTCCCGCAAACTGCTGATTTGCATCGTACTGCTGCTGGCCATACTGTCCTGCATACTGCTGGTTTGCTCCGTACTGCTGACCTGCATTGTACTGCTGACCTGCATTGTACTGCTGGTTCGCATCGTACTGCTGCTGGCCGTACTGTCCTGCGTACTGCTGGTTTGCTCCATACTGCTGCTGGCCGTACTGTCCTGCATACTGCTGGTTTGCTCCATACTGCTGCTGGCCGTACTGTCCTGCGTACTGCTGGTTTGCTCCGTACTGCTGCTGGCCGTACTGCTGATTCGCTGCGTACTGCTGGTTTGCATCGTACTGCTGCTGACCGTACTGTCCTGCATACTGCTGATCTGCGCTATACTGCTGACCCGCATCGCCCTGCTGGTTCTGTGATGGCTGTGGGCCATCTGCGCCGTTAGGATTCATTCCGTCCGGCATCTGATTCATGTTATTATCACTCATAATATCTCCCTTTCTGTGTAAATAACCAATATCCTTCCTCTGTAAATTTACACAAATACTTATAAAATGTAAACATTTTTTATTATCTCTTCATATTATGTAAGCAATGTGAAATGGCACGTTAACGCCTGATACACCACATTGCCGGCACTAAAAATCAGCTTCATCGTCGAAACCGAGGCCAAGTTTTCCAAGTATGGACTTTGGAACATAAGCCTCTATAAATATGCCATCGTCCAGATATTCCTCTGTCTGGATCTCACCGTATTTGTGGATAAGTCCTGTGAGCCCTGCTTCAGAATATGCAAATGTATGCCTTATATATGACTTCTGATTTCTGAGTATTTCCTCTATCGCACTGGCAAGCTCCGGGAGTCCCTGTCCCGTGGCAGCCGAGATATACAGAGTCTTGTCCGCTCTCAGATCGCGCACACCCACCAGATCATCCTTTGATATTCTGTCTATCTTGTTGAATACAGTTATCATAGGTTTTCCTGAATTCTCATCTATCTTGAGCTGCTTTAATGTGCTGTACACCGTCTCTATGTTCTTATCCCAGTTTTCATCCGATGCGTCCACAACATGAAGGATGACATCACAATATTTTGCCTCCTCCAGAGTGGAGCCAAAGGCCTCGACCAGATGATGCGGCAGCTTCCTTATAAAACCGACCGTATCGGTGAGCAGTATGTTCTGTCCTCCCGGCAGCTTGTATCCTCTTGTGGTAGGATCAAGGGTCGCAAATAATTTGTCTTCCTGTAATACTCCTGCCCCCGTGAGTGCATTTAGCAAGGTCGACTTGCCCGCATTTGTGTATCCGACTATGCCCACAACCGGCACAGCGCTCCTCTGTCTCTGCTTTCTCTGCTGGCTTCTCTGGGATTCAACGTTCCTGAGCTCCGCCTTCAGTCTGGAGATCCTGTCCCTTATGACTCGTCTGTCTATCTCCAGCTTCTTCTCTCCCGGTCCTCTCGTTCCGATTCCACCGCCAAGTCTCGACAACGAATCTCTCATACCAACGAGTCTGGTGGCTCTGAACTTGAGCTGTGCAAGTTCCACCTGCAGCTTGCCCTCGTAGCTTCCAGCATGTGCTGCAAATATATCGAGAATGACCATTGTCCTGTCCATAACCTTTATGTCCAGTGCGTCCTGAAGGTTCATCAACTGTGCCGGTGACAGCTCGTCATCACAGCACACTCCTGTGGCGCCCAGCTCATATATCATCTCCCTGAGCTCCTCAACCTTTCCTCTTCCCAGATACAAGTCATTTGCAATGCGGTCCCTGTTCTGCACCAGTCGTCCCACGACCTCGGCTCCGGTTGTGTCTATGAGCTCCGTGAGCTCGTCCAGGGATGCCTGTATCTCCAGTGAGACCTCTTTCTGTGTATATCCACCTGTATCGGCGGCAAATATGATTATCTTTTCCTTTATCTTCTCTGCTTCGAGATCATAAATCGTACTTTTCCTGTCTGCCATGATCCACCTCTACTTTTCAACGGTGACTGTGACTGTGTGATAGGATGATCTGTTACCGCTGCTGTCCTGCGCACAGCACACAACTGTATAGCTGCCCGCCTTGGACTCCACCTTGTTAACAGCCACGCATATAACGTCCTGTCCAAGACTTGTGAGTGCCTGTCCATCCAGAGTCTTGCCATTGCCATCTGTGGCCACTCCTGTCCTTATCAGTGTATCTCCATCCTGTGCAGTCACATAAGATGCAACAAGCTCTGCAAGCTCATCAGCCTGTCCATTGTAACTCTCCAGCTTTATCTCCACAGGAACCCTTGTTATAACAGGGGATTCATCATCCTCCACTGTTATCTCGATACTCTTCCATATCTCCCTGCCCTGATCTGTAAAGCTGTACTTTACTGTATATTTTCCCTGCTTCATATTGTCCACGGTTCCCTCAACCTTCAACTGATCCGTTACATCCTCACGCTGTGAATTGAAGGCCCATATTCCCGCCATTGTGTCATAGTTCTCGCCCTGGTTTATGCTGTGGCTCTCCGCACCGTATATCACGGCTGTTCCTGTGGTTGGATTCTCCTCAACCATATCTGTCGGATCCCATCCGGTCTCATCAGTGTTATCCAGTCTGGTCACCGGCACAGGTCTTCCAAGTGGTCCATAGTAATTACTGTCAAATATATCCACATATGTTCCGGCCTCACAGTTCTCGTATATCCATTTGGTATCTGCAACACACAGTCTGACGCATCCCAGTGATGCCCCTGTTCCAAGCTTGTTGAATTCCCATGTCTCAAGAGAATCCTTTGTGGTGTCAAGATATGGTACGGAATGGAACAGAGTGTCACCGTCTATCTGTGACACATACTGGCCATAACAGTTGTCAAACAGTGCAAGCCAGTCCCACTTGAGCTGTATGTTGAACAGTCCGACTGGAGTTTCTCCCACCGGTGATACCGAACAGCGCATGGCTTTAACCGGAACGGTGTAATAACCTGTGGCATCCAGCTTATATATAGTAACTATATTTTCCTGTCTGTTTATCTTGATGGCGTATGGACAGCCATTGTCCTCCAGATCCTCGCCATTATAATTCTCTTCCTGCTCCGTCTCCGGAACCGCTATGTCCGTACATTCCACAGTTCCCTGAACCTTGAGTTCCGCAGCCTTTTCTGTTGTTGCTGCTGAGGCATCGCCATTCGTGTTATCACTGTCCGCCGATGTTCCTGTGGCAACCGAGTCCTTTTCATTATGATTATCCAGTTTGCTCTTAAGTCTGTAGTTTTTCACAGCAAGGCCTATGACCAGTCCAAGCAGAATGACGCCCACTGCGTATAACGCCATTCTCTCGAGCTCCGCATGTCTCTTCCTGTTACGCTTATTTTTTTGTCTGTTATTCTTTTCCATATTTTCCATTTCTTTCTATAATATATGTCAAATGTTAGTATGCACAATCAACCCATTTTTAATCGTTACACTTTAACATAACATTTTATATAACAAAATAAAACATTTTTCTTTAAAATTAAGCAAAAACCACATTGACTTTATCGCAAACTGTTGTACAATCGAATATCAGGCGCAAAAAATTAAGGAGGTTTATTATATATGAAAGATCTGACAGTCGGAAAGCCAATGAAGGTCATATGGTTATTTGCTGTTCCTATGATACTGGGACAGATCGCACAGCAGTTATACAGTTTTACAGACTCAGCCATCGTGGGCAACTACGTAAGCTCACAGGCACTCGCCGCGGTTGGCGCAACCTCAGTCATATCGAATATGATAATAGGCTTCCTCAACAGCGGGACCATGGGGCTTGCCATCCCAATAGCCAAATACTACGGCGCAAAAGATTATCACAACATGAGAAGATGTATCGGTGCATCGGCCATCATGACACTGCTGGCATCCATTGTCCTGACGGTTCTGAGTCTCATATTTATAAGACCTATCCTGGTGCTCCTCAAGACACCGGACGACATACTGGATATGGCGGCAAGCTACGTTATAATCATAATCGTGGGAATCATATTCTGCTCATTATATAATCTGTGCGCCAACATACTGCGTGCAGTCGGAGACAGCAAGACGCCTCTTATATTCCTAGGTATATCTGTTGTACTCAACATCGTTCTGGATCTTCTGTTCATAAGGGCATTTGACATGGGTGTACGGGGCGCAGCCATCGCCACCGATATATCACAGGCGCTGGCGGGCATACTTGCCCTGATCTATATACTTGTGAAGGCCAAGCATCTGATTCCGGAGAAGGATGAATACTCCGTAGAGAAGAGTGACCGGTCAGACCTCATACAGTCCGCACTTGCCATGGGATTTATGAGCTGTATAGTGAACATTGGTACAGTTATACTTCAGAGAGCCATCAATGGACTCGGAACTGATATAGTAACAGCCCACACAGCAGCACGAAAGATATTTGATATCCTCATGTTCATGTTATATATAGTAGGAAATGCCGTGACAACATTTGTAAGCCAGAATATGGGTGCGGGCAGATACGACAGAGTACATCAGGGTGTGAGGGCGGCGATCATCATAAACACGATCATCACCACTGTCATGATCATATTCGGCTGGCTGCTCAGTCCGGCACTTATAAAGCTGGTTGCAGGTACATCTGCCAGTGCCATCATAGATCCGGCCGTGAGATATGTAAGGATCGGCGTTACATGCTTCTATGTACTTGGGCCTCTGTTCGTACTGAGATGTGCCATGCAGGGAATGGGCCGTAAGATCATTCCGGTCATGTCATCCACTATAGAGATGGTCGGCAAGATACTTGCAGTTATGATCCTCACTCCAAGACTTGGATATCTGGGTGTCACCATCACAGAACCTATTACCTGGTTCTGCTGTACACTGATGCTCTCTATAATGTATCTCACAACCCCTGTGGAGAAGCTTGTCGAGAAGAGACGCGCTGCAAACTGATATTGTATACAAATATAAACCAACAAATAAAGCCCCACTGCCGGTGGTCTTCATCACCGCCGACAGTGGGGCTCTTTGTATGGCTAAAATGAGTATTACTTCTTATCCTTTTTGATAACGATATAGCCTGCACCAGCCATGATAAGTGATGCTATCATTATCGTGAACATTACATCTACAGGTGACTTATCTCCTGTGTTTACCACGTTCTGCCCATTCTTCTCTGTGGTTGCCTCAGTTGTTGCTGTGGTAGCCTCTGTAGTCGGATCGTCCTTACCCGGAGTCTCTGTAGTTGGAGCCTCTGTTGTAGGATTCTCTGTGGTTGGGTTCTCAGTTGTGGCATCGTTCTTGCCTGGATCCTCTGTAGTTGGATCATCCTTGCCAGGATCTGCCGCATCCTTCTTAACCAGTGACTTATCTGTTATGATAAGACCATTCTTGTCCACAGGGTTCTTCTTGAGCATATCATCTGTAAGCTCTACTGCCTGGATTCCATCGAAGTAGATAGTTGAATCAACTGTCCACTTGCCTGTGTGATCCTCAGGCACGATTGAGTTGCACCACACAGCGAACTTAACTATATCTGATGCATCGAGTGTGCCACCCTTCTTGCCCTTGAATGAGCTGAATGGAATAGTCACATACTGTGCCTTTGTTCCCTTTACGAAATCTGTGAGGTATACCTCAAATTCCTCACCACTACCATCTGTGATCTGGATTACAAGCTTCTGTCCCATACCGTCCGGCTGTACCCACATCTCAAGTGCATTATACTTTGAGAAATCATTGTTTGTGAGCTCTGACTTGATCCTTCCTGTCCACACCTCTGATCCATTTGTCTCAAGCGTATACTTGAATGCGCCGCCGTATGTGCCGCCGTTCTTATGAGTCTTGTCAAGAACAAAGCTTGAGCTGCATCCTGCCGCCGAATTAGATGTGTATGAGGAATCCAGAAGTCCGTCGCTTCCTGAATAGTACTCGAAGTCCTCGATAACATTTGCAGGAGCCTTATCCTTGGCCTTTCCAAGGCTTATGTGTGACAGCTGTGCGAGCTGCTCGCCATCTGCCAAGAGTGTGATGGTTGCTGTATCCGTCTTGCCAAGCTTGCTGAGGTTCTTCTCTGTGAGATCAGCCGTGTAAAGTGTTGGCTCTGATCCTGCAGCAGCAATCTCGGCTCCAGCCTCAGCGTTGAGTGTAAGCTTAACATCTGTATCAGGATTGTTGATAACGAACTGAACCTTTGATGCATTCTTAACACCAGCCTTGAGTGTTGTCGCCTTGAGGATGGTATCTCTGTCAAATGGATATACCATGTAACCCATCTGGCCCGTGTATGTATTTGCAGATACTCCTGCAAGGGTTCCCATGTTGCTGTAGAATCCTGTATCGCCACCGAATATTGATGAGTCGTCATTGTAGTACTTTATGAAGTCGTTGATAAGCTCCTGTCCATGTGTAGCATCGTACTTATATGGTACATAGAAATTACTGTCTCCGAAGTTCGCCCATACCAGGTAGTATGGCATGTTGTTCTTCTTCGCAATATCACTGACTTCCTGATACCAGTTCTTTCCTGAAGCCTCTGTTCCAACCGGATTGCCCTTTACGAGAAGTCCCTCGTTGTCTGAACCGTCCTTCTTCATGACTCTGACACCGCACTCAGCGATGGCTGGTATCTTGCCGCTCTTTGCAGCTATTGATGACACGATATTACATGTTGTATCAAGACTGTCAAAGAAAGAGTTGTCTGCTGCTGCAGGGTATGAATTGTAATCGTTGTAGTAGTCAAATGCAAGGATATCTACATACTCATCGCCTGGATAGTATGACATGTAAGCTGCCTCTGAAGTGACAGGTCCGTTTGGTGAGTATACCCAGAGAAGGTTATGTACACCGCTCTGCTCCATGTAATCCTTTGTATATCTGTAGAGAGACTTATATGTCTCTGCTGTGTTCATTGATCCCCACCAGAACCAACTTCCTGTGTTCTCGTGGAATGGTCTGATCATGATAGGTATTCCGGCAGCCTGAAGCTGTGATGCGTAGTCTGCGATCACATCGAGGTAAGCTGTAAATACCTTATTATATTCTCCACCTGGGAGAATCTGCTTTACTATGTCATTTGACAGATCCTTGGACTCTGAGAAATCACACCCGTAGAAACTGTATGTTCCATCCGTGTTCTTCACTATCTTGGAGCTGGAGAAGTTTGGCATATGCATTGACAATGACACTATCGCACCATTTGCCGCTGCAGTCTTGCTGTATGCCACTGAGTTTGCCAGTGCGGAAGCCGCGTCTGAACCGCCTGCCTCCGAGCCTGTAACTGCCAGTGAATCGATTCCGAACACGCCGCTGACCTGTCCGGTCACGTCATATACATCCCCCAGTGACGCCTGTGGATTTACGCTTCTGCTCACATCATTTTGATGTCCGAACAGAACCTGATCGCTGTTCATAAGCGTATTCAGGTATGCCGCAAGAGCTCTTGCGCTGTCTGCTGCATTTGCATCGCTCACTCTAACTGATGATGGCATCTGTGAAAGATCCGCTGGTGAACCAGCACCTGGAGTCTCTGTTATCTCGACAAAATCCTTTGTTGTATCTGCCTGTGACAGAACAAGATTATCAAGATATACATTGCCCTTGAAGCTTGTGCTGCTTCCTATGATTCCTATTGTCACATCTGTGAGTGGTTTATCTGTCGGAGTAAATCCCATGGTAACTGTAACCTTCTTTAATCCATCTCCGATATCCTCTGCATCATCGTCGATGGTTGTATCTTTATTTATTATTCCATCTGCAAAAAACTTGATCTTGCTTCCCTTGAGCTTTGCCGGGTAGATGATATCCACACTGAGCTGATTGTACTGGCTCACATCCATAGCCTCTGTAGGAACACACTTAACCTTTGCCTCACTCCATGAGGAAGTTGAATCTGCTGAGTAGTCAACAGAAACCTTAAGTCTCTCATTTGCACTGTCATATGATATGTCAGGTTTGGCAGTGCCGGCCTTGTTGGCTGCATCGCCGTGCTTGTATGCATATCCGGCCTCTGTGCTCCACTTGTCATAATCCTCAGCCGATGAGAGATCTGAGATGACAGCAGGGTCTCTCTGCTCAAGTTCGCCGCTGCTCTCCTTAACATCAAGTACCTTAACGTTGCTTATTGTGATCTTGCCAGCATATGCTGAGTTGGAATTGTACTGGAATACGATCTCCTGCACATTTCCCACCTCTGATACATCAAATGCAAATGATATATCGCACTTGCCATCAACAAAGTTCTCAGCCTTGATGAACGGATAGTCGCCTGACTTGGCGTAATCCCAGCTGTCGCCTGTCTTCATGGCACATGCAAGCTGGATCGCATTGTATGATCCGTCTGATGCCTCAGCGCCGTCAAGGCCTGATATATCGCCATTAAGTGAAACCGTAGCTGTGAGCTTTGCCTTTGCTCCAACTTTGACATTGTCTACTGTAGGAATATCTGTATAGCTTTCTGTATCATTGCTGGCAAATGCCTTGTCTGTCCACTTTGCATCGCTCGCTGTGTCAAATACAAGACTTGCATCTGCGAAGTTTCCAGCCTCTGTCTCGGTTGTAGTCGGCTTCTTGCCACTCTCCACCTTATCAACGGCAACTCCGCCTATAAGCACCTTTCCTGTGAATGCAGAATTGGCATTGTACTGGAATACGATCTCCTGTACATCGCCTGCTTCCACTCCGTTAAAGTTAAATTCCACGCTGCATTTGCCGTCTGTAAAGTTCTCAGCCTTAAGGAATGGATAATCGTCTGACTTCGCATACTTCCAACTATCTCCTGTCTTGATAGCGCATGCAAGCTGGATCGCATTGTATGTACCATCTGAAGCCTCTGCTCCGTCAAGGGCAGATAAATCTCCATCAATTGATACAACTGCTGTAAGCTTTACCTTCTCTCCAACTGTTGCTCCTTCTATTCTTGCCATGTCAGCATATGTAGCAGAGTCATTGCTGGCATAAGTCTTATCCTTCCATGCCTTATCTGAAGTAGCGTCAAATGCGAGAACTGCATCTGAACTGCTCCATACAGTATTGTCTGTGATCGATGGTGCTGCCACACCTGTCACATTTCCTGTTGCTGATGATCCGCCGCCTGGCTCTTCTCCACCGTCAGGCTCCTCTCCTGAATCATCACTCTGAACCTCCACATCAGATATTGCTATTGTTCCAGTATATGCAGAGTTGGAATTGTACTGGAATATTATCTCAGACACTGCTCCTGTATCCTCCACATCAAATGCAAATGATACCTGAGTCTTGCCATCTGTAAAATTCTCTGTCTTTAAAAATGGATAGTCGTCTGACTTGACATATGACCATGCATCTCCTGTCTTGATCGCACATGAAAGCTGGATCGCATTGTATGAGCCATCTGCAGCCTCAGCTCCATCAAGTCCTGAAAAATCACCATTAAGTGTCACATTCGCTGTGAGCACCGCCTTTTTGCCCACTGATACATCATCGATTCTTCCCAGCTCCGGATATGCGCCTGTATCATTGCTGGCATATACCTTATCTGACCACTTTGCATCCACAGCAGTATCAAATACAAATGTGTCTGAAGTGATGCTCCATGCCGTTTCCGCAAACGACTCCGTTGCCCCAACAGAGACTATAGCCCCTGCACTTCCCCAGAATGAGCCAACCATTGCAACTGCACACGTCACTGCAACAAGTCTTGTTCTAAATCTCACCATATTTCCTTTCCCTTTCTGTTTTTGTGACATTCCTCCACTTTATATATCATGAACAGCCTTTTCATGATCTCTTTATAGATGAACTTATTTTAACTTATTTTTTAGTTGTTGAACATGTCATTAATTACTGAATATTTAAGCGTTATTTTATGCTATTTTTACATTCGGTTAAGTGATAATTTAAGTTATTTGCAATTAATATTAGTTTCTTGTAACAAAAAAGACCAGTTGGTTTTAATTCCAACTGGTCTAGTATTAGTTTATTCATTTTTCAAATATTGAAGTATCTGATCAAACTATCTGAATGCTTCCACACATGCCATATATCTTTTCACTATATTTTAAATATCTATGAAAAAATTCGTTGTGCCTAGAGATTAAACTTACCGGAATATCAACTATCAGGGTACGAATTGCATCTACTCATAACATGCACTGCATGAACTTGTATATGTACCAACCTCTTATAAGCACTGGTCTTGCGGTATGTGATATGACCTGATGCCCTTGAAACACCACTCATATCTTGTGTTTTGAACAATCACGATGGATCAAATCTGGTATCAAATACCTGCGTCCTTTGTACTTCAACCATGCTATATATAGCATCTACATGTGGACTGATTCAAGATTTATCTTAAAGGCATCTCGTGTGGAAACAACTTCCCAGTTCTGAGTTACCATCATGATAAAAATGTTCTTCAATTGTCTCCAACATTTATAGCCTCTCTTGCTTCATACCCCGTTTCTTCCGATAAAAATA
>OQVU01000072.1_pt1 | contig 28722 bp, 26 predicted proteins | sample 1691611 | NCBI WGS metagenome assembly OQVU01 (sample SAMN03418272, study PRJEB22391) | human gut metagenome | biome: human-gut; feature: organic feature; material: feces | host: Homo sapiens | place: Tanzania | collected 2013-01
TGCGAGGGCGGCAGAACGAGCTGCCCTTCGCCGCATGCGTGGCTTGAGGCGTGGGGGGATGCTGGCAATGTGCTTGCATTTACATTGTCGTCTGCGCTGTCCGGCAGCTACAACAGTGCCATAGCTGCAAGGCATATGGCGCTTGAGAAGAACCCGGACAGGAATATCGCGGTTATAAATACATGTGGTGCGGGAGTATTCCCTGAACATCTGTTGCATGCAATATGCGAAGGGATTGAGGATGGGGATTCATTCGATGCAATAGTAAGCGTTGCTGACAAAGCAGCGAGGGAGACACAGGTGATGTTTGCACTTGGAAGTCTGGATAACCTTATAAAGGCAGGGCGCCTGAACAAATTGGTGGGGTATGCTGCGCACAGGTTCAGCATATCAGCGATAGGTGTGGCATCACCCGGCGGCAGGATAGAACTCAGACATAAGTTCAGGGGACTTAAGAAGATATATGGTAAGATGATAGATACTTTAAGGGAGGCCGGATTTGATGGCGGGGAACTTGTCATAAGCCACTGTATGAATGAGGAGGGTGCAGAGAAACTGGGGCATCTTATCAAGGCTGAATGGCTCGACACGGATGTGAGCGTCGTACCTGCAAGCGGACTGTGCAGCTATTATATGGGAAAAGGCGGTATGATAGTGACATATTATGATGGCAACAGGGCTTAGACAGATGACAAATTGATAAAATAATGGAAGGTTAGTACACCTTCTATTATTTTTTACGTATTAACCTATTGACATAGTAGGTAAATGGGAATATCCTATTTTTGCGAGTCAGATATTGACTTATTACGCCTAAAAATGGCGGATGAGGGTGATGACTGGAATGACCGTGTATTTGCGGCTGGAATGTGGTCACACTCATATGTAAGGAGGACATACAGATATGGTGATTTCTTCAAAGGGAGAATATGCCCTGAGGGTTATGGCGGATCTTGCCATAAACCACGACGGCAGATTTATTCCGTTAAAAGAAATAGTTCAGAAAGAGGAGCTGTCCCAGAAGTATCTGGAGAGCATAATGCGCATGCTGTCCAAGGCAAATCTGATAGAGGCGGCCAGCGGACATGGCGGAGGCTACAGACTCAAAAAGGCTCCTGAGGAATATACATTGTGGGAGATACTTGAACTCACAGAAGGTGGGCTTGCGCCTGTTGCGTGTATGAAGAACAGCACGATGACCTGTGACAGATCCGAGCAGTGTTACACTTTGCCGATATGGCGAGGACTGGCTGAGCTGATACAGGATTATTTTAAAAGCAAAACTCTGGCGGATATAGCCAGAAATGTGGAATGCGCGGAGTAATTTGATACAAGCAAAAAGATAATTAAAGCTGGACAATTGAGTCGCCGGATATAGCAGTGATAAAGCAATTGCCGGGCATGATATAAAAGGAGGCAGACTGATGTCAGATAAAAAGTTATTGGAAGTTAAGAATTTACATGTTGATGTTGAGGATAAACAGATTCTTCACGGTGTGAACCTGGAGATCGGCAAGGGTGAGACCCACGTACTTATGGGACCTAACGGAACAGGTAAGTCAACTCTTGGATATGCTCTTATGGGCAATCCTAGATATACAGTCAGAGAGGGCGAGATATGGTTTGATGGTAAGAACATCACAGAAGAGGCTGTCAATGAGCGTGCAAAGGCAGGAATATTCCTCTCATTCCAGAATCCTCTTGAGGTGCCTGGTGTGACACTCAGCTCATTTATAAGAAATGCTCTTGAGCAGAAGACCGGCAAGAGAATCCGTCTCTGGGATTTCAAGAAGGAGCTTGAGAGAACCATGGAGATCCTTCAGATGGATCCATCATATGCAGAGAGAGACCTGAATGTGGGATTTTCAGGTGGTGAGAAGAAGAAGGCTGAGATACTTCAGCTTCTGATGCTCAAGCCGTCACTGGCGATCCTTGATGAGACAGATTCAGGACTCGACGTAGATGCAGTCCGTACAGTATCAGCCGGTATCGAGGAATACCAGAAGAACTGTAAGGGAAGTCTGCTGATCATCACACACAGCACCAAGATCCTTGAGTCGCTCACCGTTGACTATACACACGTCATGGTTGAGGGTAAGATCATAGAGACCGGCGATGCGTCACTTGTGGACAAGATCAACGAGTCAGGATTTGCAGAGTATGAAAGGATATAGAAGATGAAGGAAAAGACATATGTAGAGGACATAGACAGAAATATATATGACTTCAAGTATGACGACAAGGATGCCTACAAGCTTAAAGCTGGTCTTACACCTGAGATAGTTGAGCAGCTTTCAAAGGAGAAGCATGATCCGGCATGGATGCAGAATTTCAGACTTGAGTCGTTACAGATATACAACAATATGCAGGTGCCTGACTGGGGTCCATCCATCGAGGGTCTGGATATTGACAACATAGTTACTTACGTAAGACCAAATACCAAGATGAAGGGCAGCTGGGATGAGGTTCCTGAGGATATCAAGGATACATTTGAGAGACTTGGAATCCCTCAGGCTGAGAGAAAGTCCCTTGCAGGAGTTGGCGCGCAGTACGATTCAGAACTTGTATACCACAATGTCCGTCAGGAGGTTGCGGATATGGGAGTTGTGTACACTGATATGGAGAGTGCACTCACCGGCGAGTATGCAGATATGGTGCAGAAGCATTTCATGAAGCTTGTCACCCCTCATGATCACAAATTTGCAGCGCTTCACGGAGCAGTGTGGTCAGGCGGTTCATTTGTATATGTTCCACCTGGAGTAAAGGTTGAGATCCCACTTCAGTCATACTTCAGACTTAATGCAGCGGGCGCGGGTCAGTTCGAGCACACACTCATCATAGTAGATGAGGGAGCGGACCTCCACTTCATAGAGGGCTGTTCAGCACCGAAGTACAATGTTGCAAACCTTCATGCAGGCTGTGTTGAGCTCTTTGTCGGCAAGAACGCAAAACTCAGATATTCAACCATAGAGAACTGGTCAAAGAACATGTATAACCTGAACACCAAGAGAGCCAGAGTTGAAGAGGGCGGAACCATCGAGTGGGTATCGGGTTCATTTGGCTCACATGTGTCATACCTTTACCCGATGAGCGTGCTCAAGGGTAAGGGCGCCAGGATGGAGTTCACCGGAGTTACATTTGCTGGTAAGGGACAGAACCTTGACACAGGAGCGAAGGTAGTTCATGCGGCACCAGATACAAGCTCATATATCAACACAAAGTCTATCTCCAAGGATGGCGGTATAAGCACATTCCGTTCATCCGTTGTAGTGACAAAGGAGGCAGAGAACTCCAAGGCAGCAGTTTCCTGCCAGTCACTTATGCTTGATTCGATATCGCGTTCGGACACAATACCGGCCATGGATATCAGAACCAAGAAGGTAAATGTGGGACATGAGGCACAGATAGGAAGCATCAGTGACGAGGCTGTGTTCTACCTGATGTCCAGAGGAATGAGTGAAGAAGACGCGAGAGCATGTATCGTCAGTGGATTTGCAGACAATGTATCGAAGGAGCTGCCGCTTGAGTATGCTCTTGAGATGAACAACCTCATCCGTCTTGAGATGAAGGGCAGCATAGGTTAAGGAGGTGCGGTGACATGGAGAACAATAACGAGATGAAGATCAACAAGCTCCCGGCAAAGACATGGTACTGGCTTCGCATGAACGACACAGCACTTAACTGGAATCCGGACATGGCGGGATGCAGTGTGAAGATAGATGGCGGAAAGGAAGCTGATAAGCAGGTTTCTGATTTCGATGGAATAGAGACTGGTGCAGGAAGAGATGCGGACGTACTCTTCGCACAGCAGGCAGCAGGAAGTGTACTTGTTGCGGACGAGACCAATAAAGGGCAGACAGTACACGTGCTGATAAATGGAACCGGGGCAAATGGCAGCAGCGGTTATGCTTACGTGCAGGCAGATGCCGGTTCAGACATGACAGTCATAGAGACATTTGGCGAGAATGCAGAGGGCGGCAGCCTGGCATTCCGTACACGTTTTAATATAGAGAAGGACGCACACATACGTCTTGTACAGATATTTATGCAGGATGAGAACACGACCATACTCAACGATGTTGGCAGTGAGTGCGCAGAGAACGGACAGCTCGATGTCCTTCAGATATTTATAGGTAAGGGCAATCTGTATAATGGCGTGAGAACTGAGCTTATCGGTAAGCATGCATCAACCAACATGGATATAGGTTACCTTGGTCAGAAAAAGCAGGTCATAGATATCAACCTTGTGGTTAACCATATAGGCAAGAAGACCAACTGCAACATACAGGTGGATGGAACACTCAAGGACGCTGCTGAGAAGATATTCAGAGGTTCGATAGATTTCAAGACAGGTTCATCGGATTCAAAGGGTGCTGAGACGGAGAATGTACTGCTGCTCGGCGATGATGTGGTGAACAAAACTATACCACTCATCCTCTGTGCAGAGGAGAATGTTGAGGGCTCACATGGAGCGACCATCGGTGAGCTTGATGAGGATACACTGTTCTATTTCGCATCAAGGGGAATCGATATGGAGACAGCCGAGGACATGATGACCAAGGGCAAGATGGAGGTCCTCTACCGCAAGATCCAGGACGAGAACACAGAGAAGCTGGTGGAGAAGCAGCTTGCGGAGGTAATGGAATATGACAGACAGGAATTATAGAGAGGATTTTCCTCTATTAAGAAATAATGACACAGCTTATATAGACAATGCGGCCACAGCGCAGAAGCCACAGGTTGTCATAGACGCTGAGAGAGAGTTCTACGAGAAGAGCAATGCGAATCCACTGAGAGGATTTTATCCGCTCAGCCTTGAGGCGACAGAGAAGTATGAGAGTGCCAGAAAGGTTGTCAGGGATTTCATTCACGCTGACTCTGAGAAGGAGATCATATTCACAAGAAACACAACGGAGAGTCTCAACCTCGTGGCATACAGCTACGCATTGAATAATTTGAAGGCTGGTGACGAGATAGCAGTTACGATCATGGAGCACCACAGCAACATGCTTCCATGGCAGATGGCAGCCAGAGTCACAGGCGCAACTCTCAGATATCTCGACTGTGAGAAGGATGGAACACTGACTGACGAGACCATCAATTCCGGAATCAACGAGCACACGAAGCTGCTTGCAGTAGGTCATGTGTCAAATGTTCTCGGATGCGTGAATCCGGTCAGAAAGATGGCTGACAGGGCGCACAGCTTTGGCGCGGTCGTTGTTGTCGACGGTGCGCAGAGCACACCACATATGGATATAGATGTGCATGAGCTTGGCGCTGATTTCTTCGCATTCTCAGGTCATAAGCTGATGGGACCTATGGGAATAGGCGTGTTATACGGAAGACAGGAGCTGCTTGACGCCATGCCACCATTTATGTCAGGCGGAGAGATGATAGATTCGGTTTCAAGGGATGGCGCTGTATATGCCGAACTCCCACACAAGTTTGAGGCTGGTACGGTAAATGCAGCAGGTGCTGTGGGACTTGCTGCCGCAATAGGATACATCAAAGAGGTTGGATTTGACTATATAGAAAAGAGAGAGCTGGAGCTTACCACCCGTGCCATGGAGGGACTAGCGAAGCTTCCTCATGTGCATGTGATCGGTTCGGACAAGCCTGAGAATCACACCGGAATAGTGGCGTTCACCATAGATAATGTGCATCCGCATGATGTCAGTGAGATCATGGCGGCGGATGGAATAGATGTGAGAGCGGGACATCACTGCGCACAGCCACTGCTTGTACACCTGGGCGTGTACAATACGACAAGGGCAAGCTTTATGTTCTACAATACAGATGAAGAGGTAGATGCATTTGTGGAGAGTGTCGCAAATGTGAGAAGGAGAATGGGATATGCAGAGTAGAAATTTTTATAATGAGATCCTGACAGAGCACAATATGAGACCCGACTTCAAATATGATCTTCCTGCAGCAAATGTTGTGCTGGAGGGCGTAAATCCCAACTGCGGTGATGACATCTGGCTTAAACTGAAGGTTGAGAACGGAGTCATCGAGGATGGATCATTCGTGGGAGACGGATGTGCTATATCCCAGGCGTCGGCAGATATCATGCTGGGAATGATAATAGGAAAGACCAAGGATGAGGCTCTGAGGCTTGGACAGCTCTTCCTGAAGATGATACAGGGAGAGGCGACAGACGAGGAGATAGACCAGCTTGAGGAGGCATCAGCGCTCAAGGATATAGCGCATATGCCGGCCAGAGTAAAGTGCGCGGTCCTCGGATGGCACACCCTTGAAGAAGCGCTGAAGAATATATCATAAGGGTGGATTCCTTATGATATATTCTTTATCTGCATCTTAACTATAGGCATGATATACTTCACTTGAATGTGTGAAAGCGGGCGCCGCTGGTAAGATCTATGTCGTTTGTGACATAAGGTGTACTGGTGGCGCTTTCTTTAAAATTTACAGGTTTGGATAATACTTATGAAAAATGCAAAGAACATACTAAAAAACGTATTGCTGTTGACAGGTATAATCATCGTAGGTTTCGTATTGTGCCTTGTCATCAAGAAAACATTTGAGACGGATATTATGATACCGGCGGTTATGGTGCTGTCTGTATTTCTTATATCTGTATTCACGGACGGATATGTATACGGAATGATCGCATCGATAATCAGCGTGATCATAGTGAATTTTGCATTTACGTTTCCGTATTTCAAGATAGACTTCATGATACCTGAGAATATCACATCGGCGGTTATCATGATAGCCATCTCGTTTATAACCTGTGGTTTTACCAGTAAGATAAAGCGCCAGGAAATGATAAAAAAGGAGAGTGAGATGGAGAAGATGAGGGCAAACCTGCTCAGGGCGGTATCCCACGATTTCAGGACTCCGCTCACAACTATATATGGTGCGAGCTCGGCCCTCATAGAGAGCGGAAGTGAGTTCACGGACGAGCAGCGCGAGAAGATGCTCCGGGGTATCCAGCAGGATTCACAGTGGCTCTACCGCATGGTGGAGAACCTTTTGTCCGTAACGAGGCTGGACGGCGACATCAATCTCATAAAGACACCGATAGCCCTCGATGAGCTGATAGATTCGGTGCTTATCAAGTTCGCAAAGAGATACCCGGATCAGGAGGTGGATGTGGAACTTCCGGATGATCTGGTCATCATTCCTATGGATGCTATCCTCATAGAGCAGGTCATCATCAATATCCTTGAGAATGCCGTACAGCATGCGGAGGGGATGAAGAAGCTGGTTCTCAGCGTGGCACAGGATAAAGAAAGCGTCGTATTTGAGATAAAGGATGATGGTGCCGGAATCCCTGAGGACAGAATGAGGCATCTGTTCGATGGAGGGCTTCTGGGAGACAGCTCGGACAGCGTATCGGCGGACTGCCGTCAGCGGAGAAATGCAGGGATAGGGCTTTCCGTATGTGCCACTATAGTGAAGGCACACGGCGGGGAGATAAGCGCTTATAATTCAAAAAATGGTGGAGCAGTATTCAGGTTCACACTTGCTACGATGGAGGTTACAGATGAGCAATAATAAGTATAAGGTTCTTATAATAGAAGATGAACAGAATATCAACAATCTGCTGGATACTTTGATGCAGGCAAATGGCTATCAGACGATCATAGCCACATCCTGCGGGAGCGGACTTATGATGTATGCGTCCCACAGGCCGGATATAGTCATACTTGACCTTGGACTTCCTGACAAGGATGGAATAGCATTCCTGACGGAGATAAGGAAGACGGATTTCACGCCGGTCATAGTCCTGTCTGCTAGATCAGATGAGAAGGATAAAGTTGAGGCGTTAAATCTCGGGGCAAATGATTATGTGACCAAGCCGTTTGGCTCTGAGGAGTTGGTTGCCAGGGTCAGATCTGCACTCCGCACAGTGCTTTACCAGGCACATGACAGCGAACTGCCGACAGGGAAATTCCAGACTGGGGATCTGCTCATAGACTATGAGGCCAGACGAGTGTTCATAGGGGATGAGGAGATCAAGCTGACTCAGACTGAGTACAACATAGTCGATCTTCTGTCCAGACATCCGGGCAAGATGCTTACATACAGTTTTATAGTCAAGGAGGTCTGGGGCTACAATGACATGGGAAGCACCAAGAGACTTCAGGTCAATATGGCGAATATAAGAAAGAAGTTCGGAGTGAAGCCGGGCAAGAAGAGTTTTATCATCAATGAGCTGGGCGTGGGATACAGGATGTGTGATGATGAGTGACAGATAATAGAATAAGACGAGAAGCCGGGGATACAATAAGTGGATTGTATATCCGGCTTTTCGCCTTTTTATACAAAATAATAGGGAATTTTGCGAGATTGACAAAAAAATGCGCATAATTCATAATTGTGATATGGTGTATTAAAAAGGGAAGGTTATGTTTTAAGGAAAAAGGAGGAACTTTATGAAAAGAAGTAACAGGTTTATGGCTGTCATTGCGGTGATCCTTGCATTTGCATTGACATTTACAGGTGTCAGCATTCCGGCAAATGCGGCGGCCACATCAACCATCAAGAGTATCGCGGTGAAGAATCTTCCAAGTAATACTCTTACACTCAAGGCGGGAAAAACATTTACACTGAAGACAAATATGACTTCAGGCAATCTGAAATTCTCAACAAGCAATAAAAAGATTGTGACAGTGTCTTCTGCGGGAAAGATTAAAGCGGTGAAAAAGGGAAGTGCAAATATCACAATCTCACTTAAGTCAAACGCAAAGATCAAGAAGGTAGTGAAGATCACAGTCGGACAGCCGGCCACAAGAGTCAAGGTGAACAAATCGGCGCTGACGATCAAGAAGGGCAAGTCGGCGGTGATAAAGGCGACAGTAGGACCTAACACAGCCAGCAATAAGAAGGTTATCTGGAAAAGCAGCAATTCCAAGATCGCAAAGGTAAGCGTATCAGGCAGGGTCACAGCAGTAAGAGGCGGTAGAGCGACGATCACAGCGATTGCTGCTGATGGTTCAGGAAAGAAAGCGATCTGCAGGGTGACTGTAAGGGCCTCAGTATCATCGATAAGTTTCAGCAAAACAAATGGAAAGATGTATGTTGGCAGAACGATGCAGCTAAGCCCGGTGATAAAGCCGGCAGATGCAACAAATAAAAAATGTGCATGGAGTTCTTCAAATGATAAGGTAGCAGTGGTAAATTCTGCAGGAAATGTATATGCAGCTGCTACAGGAACAGCGGTGATAACAGCGAAGGCTACAGATGGCACCGGCAAGAAGGCTTCGTACAAAATAACGGTCGAAAAACCAGTCACAATTGTATCGGCAATGATGAGTAACCCTCGTACAGTTAAACTTACGCTGTCATCTGAACAGAAACTGACGTCCTCAAGTTTTTCAATCAAGGCGAGTACAGTGATGAATGGTAATTATAATTACAATATTCCATTTGACAGTGTTACAACAAAAGACAATAAGAACTATACGATTGCACTGAGAAGAGGCTATACATTGTCAAGAAAGGCAAGAATCTGCATATATATAAAGGGACTTACGGGTACAGGTAATTCTAAAATTGAGACATATTATTCTGGAGATGTGAATAATAGAACGATTTATGTATCCTATAAGTGTGAGCAGAATGTTGGTATGAATAAGACTCTGGATGTAAATAGCATTGAAGGTTATAAGGGCATATGTGTGATCAATGTAGTGGGCCTCCCTGCCGGCGTGAAATACAAGGTGGATCCAGGAGATGCCAATAAGGTTTATTTCAGTGGAAAACCGACTAAGGCTGGAACGACTGTGGCCACTGTTAAATCGGTTGATGAACTTGGAAATGTAGACACTTATAAAATTTCATGGAATATATACAACCAGACAACGATTGCGGGAAATTATGAACCGGTATTTAAAATTATGGGACGTAACAGCCATATCGCTAAAATCGACAATAGTATTAAATCTGTGGCGGGTGGTTCTGGAAGTTATACATACAGTTTTGTCGGAGAAAGTTATAATCTCAGCATTGATTCAAAAGGAAAAATAACCGGTAAATTAGAAGAAGAAGGTACATATAATCTCAAAGTAAAAATAACAGATGCCAACAACGAAAAAATAAGTACCATAGTTGGTTGTGTGATAAAAACTATACTTGGATCAACTCTTACGGGGTATGTCAGAGATAAAAATGGCAATATACTGGATGGGGCAATGGTCATTATCAGAAACAAAGATAACTCAGTCCAATACGAACTTAACAGTGAATTTGCTACAGTATATCGTAATGGACAATATTATATGTCAATTATTCCTGGAACATATGATGTGAAAATTAAAATTGGGGACGATGTGACTTATATCGGCAATCGTACATTTGGCGTTGGGGAGAATAAAGTGGATCTTGTGGCGGATGTAACAAAGATTGCGGTCAAATCTAACAATGAAAAGTGCACGGTTGACGATCTGGGCAGATGGACAGATGAATATGGTAGAATATGTGGCTGGAACGGATATGTGTATCTTGTTCCTGGAACATATGAGCTGACAGCGGAAGGTTCAGGTAAGCGTGGTGTGATATCAGCAAAAGTGACCAGTAAGACGACCACGTTAACTGCGGATGTGAATGAATTTGCTATTGACTTTGGCAATTTTAACGATGTATATGCAGAAGTTGGAATGTATTACAGGTATGTGCCAAAGAAAACAGGAACATATTATTTTTATTCTGTTTCATACGGTGATCCAAAGGGATACTTATATGATGAGAACAAAAATCTGCTCATGGAAGTGGACGATGCAGAGCATAGCAAGACAACAAATAAAAAAGATTTTTACATGAGCTATAACTGTGAAGCTGGAAAGTCATATTACATAAAAGTAAGCGGTAGTTCGGTTGATGTGTATGTAAGAGATTGTGATCCTAATGCAGAGGATTAACGGCTGGATATGTGCTTTATAAAGGAGTGGAGATGATATTTTTTACATCTTCACTCTTTTTTTAAACAATAAAAGCACATAATCCCTATTGACATAGTAGGAAATAAGTTGTATACTCCAACATGTTGATAGATAATTACTACATATCAGATAGGATATATGTGGATTGATGATGAAATTCATTGAACGGAGTGAGGTTCAATAGACAGGAGGTGGACAGATGCAACAGGTGTTGTGCTTTGGAGATTCCAATACATGGGGATACAATCCTGAGAATGGAGAGAGATTTCCCTGGGGGATCAGATGGACCAGTATATTGCAGCAGAAGCTGGCAGATAAAGAGATAAGGATCATAGAGGAAGGCCTCTGTGGAAGAACAACAGTGTTCGAGGATCCACTGAGACAGGGAAGAAAGGGCGTGTCGCTGTTCCCAACTCTGCTGGAGACACACAAACCGGAGAATATAGTAATCATGCTTGGAACAAATGACTGTAAGACGGTGTTCTCGGCATCGCCGGATGTGATAGGCAAGGGAATACGGAGACTGCTCATTCAGGCGAGGCAGTATTCAGCAGACAGCAGGATACTTCTCGTATCGCCGATACACTTAGGCGAGCAGGTGTGGAAGGATGAATTTGATCCCGAGTTCTCACCGGAATCCGTGGAGGTGTCAAGGAAGCTCACAGATGTCTATAAAAAGATAGCCGACGAGTTCGGTGTGGAATTTCTGGCGGCGTCATCCGTGGCGGACAGCAGCGAGGCAGATCAGGAGCACATGAATCCGGAAGGCCATGCGGCTCTGGCGGGAGCGATAGAGGAAAAGATTTATCAGATGGCCTGTTAAAAGAATTATATAGAAAATAATGTACAGTATATAAAGATAGCAGAGAATCAAGAAATAAGATAGAGATTTGAAAGAAAAAAGAAAGGAAACAAAAACTATGGCAAAGATAGCATCACAGTTGACAGAACTTATAGGAAATACTCCACTTCTGGAGCTCACAAATTATGAGAAGGAGCTTGGTCTTAAGGCACATATCGTTGCAAAGCTTGAGTACTTCAATCCACTTGGATCAGTAAAGGATCGTGTGGCATCAGCCATGATCGATCAGGGAATCAAGGACGGCCTCATCAACCAGGATACAGTCATCATCGAGCCTACATCAGGAAATACAGGAATCGGACTTGCATTTGTATCAGCGGCAAAGGGACTTCACCTGATACTCACCATGCCGGACACCATGAGCGTTGAGCGTAGAAAGATTGTGTCAGCTCTCGGCGCTGAGATCGTGTTAACACCGGGCAGAGAGGGAATGAAGGGAGCCATCGCCAAGGCAAATGAGCTCAAGGAGCAGTATGGCAATGCATTCATCCCACAGCAGTTTGAGAACAAGGCAAATCCTGCTATCCACAAGAAGACAACAGCAGAGGAGATCTGGAGAGATACAGACGGAAAGGTTGATGCATTTGTATCAGCAGTAGGAACAGGCGGAACAGCCACAGGAACAGGAAGCGGACTTAAGGAGCACAATCCGAATGTTAAGCTTATAGCAGTTGAGCCTGCTGATTCACCGGTTCTCTCAGGCGGTGCACCTGGCCCACACAAGATTCAGGGAATCGGAGCAGGATTCGTACCTGGCGTTATGGATCTGAGCATCGTGGATGAGATCATCAGGATCCAAAACGATGATGCATTTGACACATCAAGAAAGATAGCAAAGACAGATGGTGTTCTTGTTGGAATATCCGCAGGTGCTGCACTCTATGCGGCAACTGAGCTTGCAAAGAGACCTGAGTACGAGGGCAAGACCATCGTGGTTCTCTTCCCGGATACAGGAGAGAGGTACCTCTCAACATCACTGTTTAACCTGTAATTAGGAGAAAGATATGAGACTTGGAAAGAGAGTGTTGCTTCTGTCCATGGCGGCGGTGCTGGCGATAGGCGCTGCCGGCTGTGGCGGGAAGAAGGACGATGTTATCACAATTACAAATGTTTCGTATGACCCTACGAGGGAGCTGTACGAGCGATACAATGACATGTTCGAACAGTATTACAAGGAGCAGTACGGACAGGACATCAAGGTCATCCAGTCTCATGGAGGTTCCGGCTCACAGGCCAGATCGGTGGTTGAGGGCTGTAATGCAGATGTTGTCACACTGGCACTTGAGCATGACATTGACCTCATATCGGCAAATGGTCTGATAGATTCGGGCTGGATAGATGAGTTCGACAAGGATTCAGCGCCGTACACATCCACGATAGTGTTCCTGGTGAGAAAGGGAAATACTAAGGGTATAAAGGACTGGAATGATCTGGTGAAGGACGATGTGGAAGTCATAACACCTGATCCGAAGAGCAGCGGCGGTGCCTGCTGGAATTTCCTTGCGGCTCTTGCATATGCGAGGGAGACGTACAGTGATGAAAATGATATATGGCAGTTCATGAAGAAGCTTTATCAGAATGTGTCGGTCATGGATTCAGGAGCCAGAGGTTCAACCACCACATTTGTGGAGAATGGCAAGGGTGATGTGCTTATAGCCTGGGAAAATGAGGCGATAGCGACCATGAAGGAGTACCCGGAGGATTATGAGATAGTGAATCCGTCGGTGAGTATACTGGCGCAGCCGAGTGTGGCGGTTGTCGATGACAACGCAAAGCACAATGGAACAGAGGAGGTCAGTACAGAGTATCTGAAGTACCTGTACAGCGATGAAGCCCAGAGGCTTGAGGCCGAGAGCGGCTACCGCCCGACAAACGAGAATATACTCGCAGAGTATGCGGATGTATTTGATCTGGACATCAAGCTGTGGACCATAGATGATTTCGGCGGTTGGGATAAAGCCTATGAGGACTTCTTTGATGACGGTGCAAAGTTTGATGAAATCTACGAGTATTAAACGAAGAGAAGCGGAGAAAACAGACTGAAACATGGGCGTGAACAGTTAGATAATATATGAAATAGATTGGAAGACAAGATGGCAGCAGAGGAAAATGGCAAGAAGGACAAACTGAATAATGCAAAAAAGACCAGAGTCATCCCGGGATATCATCTGACGCTTGGAATAGTCATTGCAATGCTGTCGCTGATAGTTCTGATCCCGTTGGCATCGGTGCTGGTGTCGTCACTGAAGCTTTCGCCTGGCGAATTCTGGCATCTGCTTCTGAAGAAGAATGTGCTGAATGCATTTAAGACCAGCATCAGTTGTTCATTCATAGCGGCGGTAGTCAATACAGTGTTTGGCTTGATAATAGCGTGGACACTGGTCAAATACGATTTTCCCGGCAAGAAGATACTGGACGGATTCATAGAGCTTCCGTTTTGTCTGCCTACAGCAGTTGCCGGTATCACGCTGTCAAGACTGTACAGTGAGGATGGATTCCTTGGAAAGCCGCTTGCGGCTCTTGGAATAGATGTTGCATACACAAAGATCGGACTTACCATCGCCCTTGTATTTGTGGGAATACCATTTGTCATAAGGGCGGTGCAGCCGATACTTGAGAAGATGGACAATCAGTATGAGGAGGCGGCCTACATGCTGGGAGCCACACCGAGAAGAACATTTTTCAAGGTTATTCTTCCGGAACTCAGACCGGCGCTGCTTACAGGATTTGGACTGGCATTTGCCAGAGGAATCGGAGAGTACGGCAGTGTCATCTACATATCGGGCAATAGCGCAAAGGAGCAGACGCAGGTCATATCATACGTGATCATGCAGAAGCTCAGCTACATAGACTATGCTAGCGCAACGGCGATAGCACTGGTGATGCTGGTCATATCATTTGTATTGTTATTTGCGATCAACATAGTACAGCTGAGGCAGTCCAGAAGGACAAACTTACTTTGATGAAAAGGAGGAACCACGATGAGCGAACAGGAAAAGCTGCAGCGCGGCAAGCGCAGGACAAAGATAATACTGATAACCGTGACGGTGCTTTTCATAGTGCTCATGCTTGTTGTTCCACTTATATCGGTGATAACAAGTGCGCTGAAGGAAGGATTTAAGTTCTACCTGCAGTCCATCACGACAGAGTACGTGATAAGCGCGCTTGGAGTCACACTTATTGCCACAGTCATAGCTGTGGTGGTAAACACATTTTTCGGAATATGCGCGGCATGGCTGCTGACGAAGTTCTCCTTCAAAGGCAAGCAGGTGCTGGCGACACTGATAGACATTCCGTTTTCCATATCACCGGTCATTGTAGGCCTTGCTTACCTTATGACATTTGGAAGACTCGGATGGACGTATCCGGCGATCAGATGGATCAATGATATGCTGGGAACAAATATCAGGATAACATTTGCAGTTCCGGGCGTTGTGCTTGCTACCATATTCGTGACATTCCCATTTGTGTCGAGGGAGCTTATCCCGGTGCTGAACGCGCAGGGCAAGGACGAGGAGGAGGCTGCGGCGCTCATGGGTGCCAAGGGCTTCACGATATTCAGGAAGATAACACTTCCCCAGATGAAATGGGGACTCATATACGGAATCATCCTCTGTACCGCCAGAGCGTTAGGTGAGTTCGGTGCGGTAAATGCATTGTCCAAGACAAGGGGCGGGACATTTACACTTCCACTTGAGATAGATGCGCTGTACATGTCGGGAACAGAGGAATCCATCACGGCGGCATTTGCGGTATCATCCATACTGGTGATCATAGCGGTCATCATATTGTTCCTGAGAAATCTGCTGGAGTACAGAGCGAAGAGGAAACGCGCTTATGAACGAAGTTCATAACTCTCATGCGCGTGACGACCTGCCGCTGAGCGGAGGCGAGGGGGCGATACCCGAGAAGGGTGAAGTGAGATAGATAGTTTTTAGAAGGAGGCTGACGACATGTACGTCGAGATGAAAAATATATACAAAAAATATGGAGACTTCCTGGCGTCAAACAATGTCAGCTTTGGTGTGGAGAAGGGCAAGCTGGTGGCACTTCTGGGACCGTCGGGAAGCGGAAAGACGACACTTCTCCGAATGATAGCCGGACTTGAAAATCCTAATTCCGGTGACATATACATAGACGGCAGGCGTGTAAATGATATACCGGCTGCGAAGAGAGGAATCGGATTTGTATTCCAGAATTATGCACTGTTCCGTTACATGACGGTATTTGACAATGTGGCATTCGGACTGGAACTTATGAAGGTTCCAAAGAAAGAGATCAAGAAGAGAGTCATGGAGCTACTGGAGCTGACGGGGCTTTCGGGGATGGAGAAGAGATATCCGAACCAGCTGTCAGGTGGACAGAGGCAGAGGGTAGCATTTGCAAGAGCGCTGGCGCCGAATCCGCAGGTGTTGCTGCTGGACGAGCCATTTGCTGCGATAGATGCAAAGGTCAGGACGGAGCTCAGGACATGGCTCAAGGAGATGGTTGAAAAGCTTGGCATCACGAGCATATTTGTCACCCACGATCAGGACGAGGCGGTGGAGGTTGCGGATGAGATCATCATCACCAACCACGGACAGATAGAGCAGATGGGATCGCCGATGGAGATATACAAGACGCCATCCACACCATTTGTGGCACAGTTTATCGGTAGATCGACTGTTGTGGAGGACTACGAGAAGCTCAAGGGATTTGACAGAGTGCCGGGAGCGGACCGGGCGGTCATCAGACCGGAGTTCGTAAAGATATCCAAGAGCGGCAGGCTGGATCAGTACCAGAGTGCGGCGGAATCGGGAATAGTCAAGGACGTGCTGTTCCGCGGAAGCCATCTGGACGTCACAGTTGATGTCAACGGCGTGGAGATCGTAGCCGAGAGATCCATGGAGAAGGATGTCGTAAAGCCGGGGGAGCAGGTTCACGTTCTCATCTACAGATTGTATGTATTTGATGAGAACCAGACGTATCTGCTGGAGAACAAGGCAATGCAGGACAACGATGTATTCTACATCTAATAAGAAATGTGTCGAAGGGGTCAGACCCCTCCGTTCAGGATAAAAAGATTGGAGAGAAAATATGGGTATTGCAAACAGGAAAATACTTCATACGGACATTTTGATAATCGGTGGTGGTACGGCTGGCTGCTACGCGGCATTGACAGTCAGAGAACATTCTGATTATTCCATCATCATCGCGGAGAAGGCAAACATAAAGAGAAGTGGGTGCCTGGCGGCGGGTGTGAACGCCATCAACGCATACATAGTGAAGGGCAGAAAGCCTGAGGACTATGTGGATTACTGCAGGACTGATGCTGACGGAATCGTGAGAGAAGATCTTCTGCTTTCAATGTCACAGGGACTGAACCGTGTCACAGACAAGATGGAGAAGCTGGGACTGGTCATCCTCAAGGACGAGAACGGTGAGTATGTTGCAAGGGGCAACAGAAATATCAAGATAAATGGGGAGAACATGAAGCCACTGCTGGCAAAGGCGGTGGAGGAGCTTGACAACTGTCAGATACTGAACAGAGTCAACATCACGGATTATATAGTTGAAAACAATCAGATCCTCGGAGCATTTGGATTCTCCATAGAGGATAACACAGCCTATGAGATCAGGGCGAAGAAGGTGCTCTGCGCCACAGGCGGTGCGGCTGGACTTTACAGACCGAATAATCCGGGATTTTCGAGACATAAGATGTGGTACCCGCCGTTCAACACCGGAGCGGGATACGCAATGGGAATAAATGCCGGAGCGGAGATGACGACATTTGAGATGAGATTTATAGCACTCAGATGTAAGGACACCATAGCCCCAACTGGAACTATAGCCCAGGGTGTGGGTGCAAAGCAGGTCAATTCACTCGGCGAGGTATACGAGAACAAATACGGACTCACCACATCCCAGAGAGTGTACGGAACGGTGAGAGAGAATATAGAGGGAAGAGGCCCATGTTACCTGAAAACCGAGGGCATCACTCCTGAGCAGGACGACTCATTGAAGAGGGCATACCTCAACATGGCTCCGAGCCAGACTCTCAAATGGCTTGAGTCCGGTAAGAATCCGAGTGAGCAGAATGTGGAGATAGAGGGCACAGAGCCTTATATAGTCGGAGGCCACACCGCAAGCGGTTACTGGGTGGACAACGACAGAGAGTCTACAATACACGGACTGTTCGCAGCCGGAGATGTGGCGGGCGGATGCCCACAGAAGTATGTGACCGGAGCGATGGTTGAGGGAGAGATAGCAGCCATTGCCATGGTTAAGCAGCTTGATGAGGGATATACAGAGCCGGAGCTTGACGAGGAGACAGCATTTGACAGAAAGATAGAAGAGTACGATCATTTCCTCGATACCGACGAGAAGATGTTCACATATGAGGCGATAGAGGAGGCCATGCAGAAGGTCATGGACAACTACGCCGGAGGAATATCCACACACTACCAGTTCAACGAGAAACAGCTTGAGCTGGCAAAGGAGAAGATAGAGCAGCTCCAGAAGCTGGTATGGCACATAAGTGCCTATGACATGCACGAGCTCATGTTTGTGTATGAGGTGAAGGAGAGACTCACAGTTGCACTCTCCGTCATCGCACACCTGAAGGATAGGAAGGAAACCAGATGGCACAGCTTTGCTGAGAATCTGGACTATCCGGAGAAGAGCAAAGATTGGGAGATCTTCGTCAACTCCAAGATGGTGGACGGCGAGCTTAAGATGATACACAGAGACCTTGTTAATTTGTGCCAGGTTCCCGCAGGGAATATGGCATGCAGCGTCAGCCCCTCGCCGGAGGCGACTTCAAATGGGCTGATGTTCCAAGGAAAGGGGGATGCATATGAGCATAGTGATAAATAAAGAGCTTTGCAAAAACTGCGGCAAATGTGCAAATGTCTGCCCTGGTTACCTCATAAAGAGAGATGAGGATGGACAGATATTCATGAAATACCCAAAGGATTGCTGGGGATGCTCATCCTGTATCAAGGAGTGTGCATTTGACGCCATCTCACTGTATCTCGGAGCAGACATCGGCGGAATGGGAAGCCAGATGTCGGTGGAGAACAAGGGAGATCTGCTGCTGTGGAATATCCGCAAGATGGATGGCACAACAGACCAGATTGTTATAGATAAAAAAGAAGCTAATAAATATTAAAAAGAAGAAAGGTTGGTATAGATATGGGTACATTATCACATCTTGACGAACTGGAGGCAGAGGCGATATACATCATCCGCGAAGTTGCAGCGGAGTGTGAGAAGCCGGTTATGCTTTACTCCATAGGAAAGGACAGCTCAGTAATGCTTCATCTGGCACTCAAGGCATTCTATCCTGAGAAGCCACCATTTCCATTCTTGCATGTAAATACAACATGGAAGTTCAAGGAAATGATCGAGTTCAGAGACAAGACAGCGAAGAAATACGGACTTGACATGATTGAGTACATCAACGAGGAGGGTGCCAAGAAGGGCATCAACCCATTTGACCACGGCTCAGCATACACTGATATCATGAAGACACAGGCGCTCAAGCAGGCGCTTGACAAATACGGTTTCACAGCAGCATTTGGCGGCGGACGTCGAGACGAGGAGAAGTCCCGTGCGAAGGAGAGAATCCTCTCATTCAGAAATGCACAGCATGCATGGGATCCGAAGAACCAGAGACCTGAGATGTGGAAGCTGTTCAACACCAAGATCCAGAAGGGCGAGGAGGTCAGAGTATTCCCACTTTCTAACTGGACAGAGGCTGATATATGGGAGTACATAGAGCGTGAGAACATAGAGATCCCATCGCTGTACTTCGCAAAGGAGAGACCTGTTGTATATCGTGACGGCAACATCATCATGGTTGACGACGACAGAATGAAGCTCAGACCTGGTGAGAAGATAGAGTACAAGAGTGTTCGTTTCAGAACTCTCGGATGCTATCCACTGACAGGCGGCGTGGAGTCCACAGCGGACACACTCCCTGAGATCATAGAGGAGACGCTCAGTGCGGTATCCTCAGAGAGAACCACCAGAGTTATTGACAACGAGGCAGCAGGCAGCATGGAGCGTAGAAAGAGGGAGGGATACTTCTAAGATGAGCGGATTACTTAAATTTATAACATGCGGAAGTGTAGATGACGGAAAGTCAACACTTATAGGACATATATTATACGATTCAAAGCTTTTATATGCAGATCAGGAGAAGGCTCTGGAGCTTGATTCCAAGGTAGGAAGCCGCGGCGGTGCCATCGACTATTCACTTCTTCTGGACGGACTGATGGCAGAGCGTGAGCAGGGTATCACCATCGACGTTGCATACAGATATTTTACAACAGACAAGAGAAGCTTCATCGTGGCAGATACACCGGGCCATGAGGAGTACACAAGAAACATGGCGGTTGGAGCATCATTTGCCGACTTGGCAGTCATCCTCATCGATGCAAAGCAGGGCGTGCTGGTGCAGACCAGAAGACACGCAAGGATATGCGCGCTGATGGGAATCAGATACTTTGTATTTGCGGTAAATAAGATGGATCTCGTGGGATATGATGAGAAGCGTTTCAATGAGATCGTAGAGCAGATAAATGAGCTGTCATCAGAGCTCAGCCTGCCAAATATCACTATCATCCCAGTGTCAGCGACAGAGGGTGACAACGTGACAAAGAAGTCAGAGAACATTCCTTGGTATAAGGGACCAGCACTCCTTACATACCTTGAGGACATAGACATCGCGGAGGACAACACTGAGGCAGGATTCTATATGCCTGTTCAGAGAGTGTGCCGTCCTGACCATACATTCAGAGGTTTCCAGGGTCAGATCGAGGATGGTGAGATCCACGTCGGAGACGAGATCAACACACTCCCAAGCAACGAGACCGCAAAGGTCAAGAGCATCCATGTTGGATTTGACACAGTGGACTCAGCACAGAAGGGACAGCCTGTAACTATACAGCTTGACCGTGAGGTTGATGTGTCAAGAGGATGTGTGCTCACAGTTGATTCAGGCGCAAAGGTTGCATCTTCAATCACCGCAACACTCCTCTGGATGGATGACGATGAGCTGTACAATGGCAAGAACTTCTTCGTAAAGCTCGGAACCAAGATGATCCCTGGTACAGTTACACACATCGATTACACCATAGATGTAAATACAGGTGAGCAGGAATCAGCGGACACCCTTGCAAAGAATGGTATCGCAGTCTGCAGGATCGCATTTGCCGACAGGATTGTGGTAGACGAGTTCAAGAAGCACAAGACTCTCGGAGAACTCATACTCATCGACCGTGTAACAGACATGACAAGCGCCTGCGGTGCTGTTGAGGAGGTTCACACTGAGGAGACCGGACTTTACGAGGGACGCGTGGACAGAAATGTGCGTGCAGCGATCAAGGGACAGAAGGCTGTCATAGTTCCATTTGCAGCAGGAAATGTCTCAAGAGATTTCGTTGAGTCGGTAGAGAAGAAGCTCAGCATCGACGGACGTCATACATACCTGTACGCTCCAGATATCCGCGAGGATGTAAATGTTGTTCTCAAGCATCTTCACCACGCAGGAATCATCGTGCTTCTCTTCGCAAGCGAGCAGCAGATCGCAGAAATCAAGGTAGAAGGCGCCGAGGTTTACAGCGGTGATTGGAATGCTGACGGCGAGCTTGACGCAGACGAGATAGCAGACGAGATCCGCAAGGAGTCTGTATACGACGCAGCCCAGGTTCACGATGGAAACTACATCTAGTGGGGACGTTCCTTTCGTACCGAAGAGTGTCCCCTGTCACGCTCGTGGTGCCAGGTTTCGTGTTGGGACGGAGCAGGACAATATAAAAGTTATACAGAGAAGAGTGCCGTTTCATGTTACGGCGCTCTTTTTTTCTTGCATGGATAATGGGGAAATCAGTGCTTGTATGAGCTGCAAAGATCTGACATATATATTCCGTTGAGAATCCACATATCCTATGATAAAATAAAATTAATTATGTACATGAGGGTGGTGAAAACATGCCGAGAACAATAAGTATTGGAAATCAGGGATTTGATGTAATAAGATCCATGAATTATTTCTATGTGGATAAGACAAATTTCATAAAAGAATGGTGGGAGTCTGGAGATGAGGTTACACTTATAACCCGTCCGAGACGATTTGGCAAGACCCTTAACATGAGCATGCTTGAATGTTTTTTTTCAAATAGGTATGCTGACCGGGCTGATCTGTTTGATGGACTTAATATATGGAAAGACGAGGAGTATCGGAAATTACAGGGAACTTACCCGGTGATAGCACTCAGCTTCGCAGCGGTGAAGGCTGATAATCTTGGTGATGCAAAGTTACAGATCAAGGCGCAGATAGCCAAAGTGTACGATGATAACCGATATTTGGTTGACAGCGGTGTGTTAAGTCCAAATGAAAAGAATAAATTTGAAGGTGTTACAATGTATATGGGGGATGCTGAGGCCTCAATGGCGCTCAATGATCTTTGCTTATATATGAGCAGATATTACGGTAAAAAAGTAGTAGTGTTGATGGACGAGTATGATACCCCTATGCAGGAGGCGTATATAAATGGATATTGGAACGAGTTTACTGCGTTTATCAGAAGTCTGTTCAATGCAGCGTTTAAGACAAATGTGAGTCTTGAGCGTGCCGTAATGACAGGGATAACCAGAGTCAGCAAAGAATCCATATTTTCAGACCTGAATAATCTGAGAGTGGTTACAGCTACATCGGATATGTATGCTGATTCGTTTGGTTTTACAGAGAATGAAGTTATGACATCACTTGAAGAATATGGACTTTCTGACAGATTTTCAGATGTGAAAAAATGGTATGATGGATTTATATTTGGCTCACACAGGGACATTTATAATCCGTGGTCTATAACATATTTTCTGAAGGAAAAGCAACTCAGGCCATACTGGGCATCAACGAGTTCAAACGGTTTGATAAATAAACTTATAAGAACTGGCACACCGGAAATCAAGGAAATGATGGAACGGTTGATGAATGGAGAAAACATAGTCGTTAATTTTGATGAGCAGATTGTATTTGATCAGCTAGATCAGAATGAGGCTTCTATATGGAGTTTGCTGCTTGCTTCGGGGTATCTGAAAGCGGATAGTGTTGAGTACCGGGGGATAACTCTTGAACCATGGTATCACCTTAGCATTACAAATATGGAGACAGTAAGTATGTTTTCAAATATGTTTAAAAGCTGGTTTGGAGGCGCTCAGGGTAATTACAATAAATTTGTGGATGCACTGCTTAGGGGAAATGTTGATGAAATGAATAGTTATATGAATGAGGTTTCCCTGATGACATTTAGCAGTTTTGATACGGGAAAGCATCCATCTGGCAAATCCGAACCGGAAAGATTCTATCATGGATTTGTGCTGGGATTACTTGTGGAGCTGAATGACAGGTATCAGGTCTTGTCAAACAGGGAAAGCGGATATGGACGCTATGATGTCATGCTTGTTCCAAAGATCCATGATCTGCCGGGAATAGTGATGGAATTTAAGGTACATGACCCGGAAAAGGAAGAAACACTTGTGGAGACGGTGGACAAAGCTCTAAGACAGATAGATGAAAAGCAGTATGATGCGGAGCTTTTGGCTAAAGGAAGTTCTATCAATGATATAAGACATTATGGATTTGCATTTGAGGGGAAACGTGTATTGATTGGTTAGAGATATAATCATATGGAAGCCAGCATTGTGACCGGGCAATGCCGGTAGTCCTGCAGTTGATGATGACAATAAGATACGTTCCTACTGGGAAAATGTCATGGAGCAGGCGGATGAATGCATGTATAAGCAGAAGAGTGAACATAAGCACAGAGCCGGAGGCAGTCAGGAGCGCAGATGATAATCAGGGACAAAGAGAAAAAACATCATAGGGTGATCATTTGTGATGATAATGCCGAACAGCTTGAGCAGATGAAGATAGTCTGCAGGGAAACTCTGCATATGGCAGATGCGGATGTTCTGGTTTATAGTTCAGGAACGGATATGTACGAGGATATCAGGACCGGGAAGTTTACTGAAAATGGTATCAGAACGGTGGTGTTTCTTGACATAGAGATGCCGGGGATCGACGGCGTGGAGCTTGGATGCCAGATTCATGAGTGTATGCCTGACTGGGTGGTGGTATTCATAACAGCCCACCCTGAGTATGCCATCAAAGGATACGAGGCAAGGGCGTTCAGATATCTGTTAAAACCACTGACAGGTGAGTCGGTTCAGAGTGTCATGGACGATATACAGAAAGAGTATTCCGGAATACATCGGATGCTGCTGAGCCTTCCGGGGATGGAAGAACCCGTAAGACTGGACGATATCATATATATATCGGCGGAGGACAAGTACACGATGATATATACCGGAGTCGGGCGGATAACCGACAGGACGAGCCTTGTTGAGCTTGAGCAAATGCTTGGAGAGTATGGATTTTTCAGGATCCACAGAAAATACATCGTGAACATGAGATACCACAGGGAAATCTCCAAGGGCAGACTCATACTTAGCGGTGGTGAGGAACTGCCCATCAGCAGGCGCCGCGAGAGTGTGTACAGGGAAATACTAATGAAGAAAATGGAGAAGGATTTGGAAGAATGAGTGGCTGGCTTGCAACTACAGGTATAGTTTGGGTGAATGGTATGGAGATATTCTCCATGATACTGATAATGCAGTTGTTGTTCGGTGTGAAACCGTTTAAGAGATTGCTTAGTTATCCGGCTTTGTTCGCGGGTATATGTGCATATGATGCGGCGGTAATGCTGATATTTAAGGACCAGGACATGATCCAGACGGTCCTTTTCTTTGCGTTTCTTGTGGTATATGGTGCTATCCGGACCGACGGGCATCGCGTGCGTGCGGGAATAGAGGGCATACTGTCGTGTCTTTTATATGTGATGTACGGTTTTCTCACGCAGATGACAGGCACCATGCTGGGACTTGACAAATACGAGATAAAACTCGGCAATGAGAGCCAGTCCGTATTTGAGTTCTGTATGGATCTGGTAATCCTGGCGGCGTTGATATTTGCGATACACAAGGTGAATGAGCGGCATATGGACGTGAGGCTCACAGTCGGTGAGGAGATACTTCTGTGCGTGATAAGCCTTTTCTCACCTGTATTCTGCGCCGGGCTTGACAGGATATATAACAATGTGGACGGTATACTTTACTCCATTGCCTGGGTATTGTTTGCGATTGGGGTAAATGTGGCGGTATTTGCGTGGATAATCCATAGGAAACTCACCAGGCATTACAAGGATCTTTCGGAAAATTATAGGCAGAGTTTTGATGCCGAGTATGAATATTTCAAGGATTACAAGAAGAAACAGGCGGATGTGGTGAAGTTCAGGCATGATCTGAAAAATCACATGTTGACAGTGCAGGGACTTATGGAACGCGGCGAGTACGACAAGGCAAAGAAGTATTTTCAGGAGATGACAGAGAGCGGCGGAATAGATACCGGCTGGATAGCCACGGGGAGTGAGATCGTGGACATCCTGTTAAATGCAAAGAAATCGGTCATGGATGAGAATAATATACAGATGGACGTGAGCGGTGCATTTGGCAGGCTGTCGCAGATGGACAATTCTGACTGCAGCGTGCTCATAGCGAATCTCATTGACAATGCAATAGAGGCAAATGCAGCATGCCGGAAAGACCGGTATATAAAGGTTCGTGCGTCTGAAAATCCGGGCTCACTGATGCTCCTTGTAGAAAATCCTATGTCGGGTGAGAGCAGGTCCGACGGAGACCGGTTGATATCAACCAAGACCGACAGTGATACGGAGCATGGAATCGGCACAGTGAATATTAAGCGGGTTGTTGAAAAATATCACGGCGAGTGTCAGATGAAACCATGTGACGGCATATTTGTCGTGAAAGTAATACTGCCGTTTGTCGCAAATAATGACCGCTTGTCGCAATAAAGAAAAAACAGAGTATGACAGTGTTATACTTGTACTGTGCGAATATCGGCAAAAGGGGAAAACGGTGCAGATATTTGCATAAATAATACAGCGCAGAAGGAGTAATAGCAAATGAAAAAGAAGGGTATAAGAAAAGGCAGAGTCTATGTGATGGTCATAATGGCCGCATTTGCGATGGGACTTATGGGATGTGGAGGTACAGACTCGTCAGACAAGCCTGCTGAGGTAAATTCATCGGAGCAGATGACGGATAGTGCAGAAATCACGGTGGACGACGTGAAAAATCACGCAGAAACACCGGCATCAGACTTTGAATATGTAGATCATGGAGATAGTGTATCCATAAAGGCATACAACGGAAGTGACCCGATAGTTGTCATACCGGAGCAGATAGACGGAAAGGATGTCATATCTATAATTGACGGGCCTTTTAGTAATGACAGTTTTATAAAGGGAATCTCACTGCCTGATACGATAAAGGAGCTTTCGTATACGTTCTGCAACAATGCGTGTCTGCAGGTTGTTCTGGCAACCGGTGTTGAAACGGTTGGAGAGGGTACGTTCAACTGTGACAACTTACGAATCGTTGACCTTGGGGACAAAGTCACTACATTTAATGAGAGCAATTTCTTCTTGGGGAGTATGGAGCGTCTGCATATTCCGGCAGGTGTGACGGAACTGAATAAATACATGTTTATGGACGGTACAGAAAAGCTCACGATAGTTGGAGAAGCAGGCTCATATGCGGAAAGCTACGCAAGTGAGATTGGAGCCAAGTTCAAGGCGGAATGATAAAGGTTGAGTGAAAGAGGCAGAACGAAAGAGTCTGATGAAAGTTATGCTGTACAATTACGGTGCTGCCATACTCAGAGCGGTGGATATATTGGATTTTCCCGAGACACAGATCCCTGGCGGTTCTGTTCATCTCGTATCCGGCGTCCTGGATCATAACCCTCGCCATGCAGATAGTATGTTATTTCTATGTGAGGAAGATGCTGTATAAGAAAATTGCAAATAGGAAATGAGCGAAAACGTATGGAGAAGCTGCCAGGGGAAATATGCTGATCCATACGTTTTTTATTTGCTGTTGTTTAAGAAGATAGAGCTGTCGTATAAGAATAGGCTCATTGGTATTATTACCGGAGACAGAGAGAATACTAGAACAGATGGGACAGCAGATAAAGTATGCCAGACTTAGAAGAAAGCTGCCTGCAGAGCTTGTTGCTGAGCGGGCGGGTATCAGCAGAGCCACACTGGTATCCATAGAAAAAGGAGCAGCATCGGTAGCGATTGGATGTTATGCAGCGGTGTTACACGCGCTTAACTATATGGATAAGGATTTGCTGCTTGTTGCAAAGGATGATGAACTTGGAAGAAAATTGCAGGATTTGGATCTGCATGTGAAGAAACGGGTGTCGAGGGATGATCGATAAAGGCTCGAAAGGAGAGAGCTAGAATATGGAGAAGGAAAAGACCTCTATGCATTTGAATATGACCAGAACTGGCTTGAACATGGAAGTGTTGTACTTGATCCTGATTTATATTTGTATAAGGGGCGGCAATATATAGCTGACAATAATAATATTTGGGGAATGTTTGCAGATTCCTGTCCGGACAGATGGGGAAGACAATTGATGAAGAGAAGGGAAGAACTTCGGGCAAAAAAAGAAAATGAAAAGCCACGAAAATTATTAGATTGTGATATACAGAAGCATTTGTGCTTAGTTTGGAACATGGCTTAAGTGTATAGATTCTAGAATTTAATTTGGGTAGAGAAATGAATGAAACAAAATAAATTATATTCGAAAAAGGAGGTGCACGGTGTATTTGTAAATAGAGGAAAATACATACAACAATATTATGGATACTGTTGGGGCGGTTTCACCTGAAACTGGTGGAATAGTAGGTGGTAATGATGGAGTCATAACTAATTTTTATTATGATATAAATGCAAGAAACGAGGAATATACATATACACCAAGTTTAGATGTAAATAAAGTAATACGTGAATGGAACCAATATGGGATAGAGTTCATGGGAATTATACATAGTCATCCGGTTGACAGACAGTCTCTTTCATCTGCTGATATCAGATATGCGCATCAGATAATGCAGCTTAACGGTTTGAAATCAATATATTTCCCATTGGTAATACCTGAGGTTAACAAGATGATAATATATTGCGTTGATGCTAGAAAAGCAATAATAGAAAAAATTTTTACGAAAAAATGATGAAAGTATGCAATAACCGTGTTTTCGTGTCGATATATGTAGAGTAACGTAATAATTAGTAGAGAACATGAAGACAAGGAGGTACTATCATGGAAGAGAAGAAAAAGTGTGTGTGAATCCCAGAGGGAACATGCTGTGCGTATTGCTAATGGACTTGATATTTAATGTGTTTCATTTGCAATATATAAAATTATGAATGGACTAGGAGGATATAGTTGTTTCAAAATGGATGGAAAAACTTTCGTGAAAGAATTCACAAGGATATTGGAAAAAGTATGTAAAATCACAGGAAATTCTTTTAATGACAGGATTATTATCTCGGATGATCCAGAGTGTGATGCAGATTATGGAGTTGATAAAAATGGTAATCTGGTTATTGATTGTGAGTGCACAAATTTAAAGTTATCAGAGCTCAGAGAAATTCGTTATAGAGCTAAAAGTGGTATGATTGAAGATTGTAATGGACATATTTCTTTGGTGTTCAATAATGGTATGGAATTCTATATGCATTTTGATAGTACGATAGGTTTAGACGATCAAATTTATAGTGTCAATTTTCAAAATGGTGCATGCGACTGTAGCAACTATGTAAAGGAACTGATTCATATAAAAGATCTTGATTGGAATAGTCAGTTTATAATATCAGATAATGAGCTGCTCTTATATATAGGCATTCAAAAAGATGTTGTTATTCCAAAAGGTATTACCGAGATTAGAGAAAGTGCATTTGCACGTACGCATATTACAAGTGTTGTGCTTCCTGAAACGCTTACATATATTGGGAACATGGCATTCAGTGAAACTA
>OQVU01000074.1_pt1 | contig 28462 bp, 25 predicted proteins | sample 1691611 | NCBI WGS metagenome assembly OQVU01 (sample SAMN03418272, study PRJEB22391) | human gut metagenome | biome: human-gut; feature: organic feature; material: feces | host: Homo sapiens | place: Tanzania | collected 2013-01
ATGTGCGTAGCGGAACAGACAGAGAAAGGGCTTGTTCGCTGATTCTTAGTTCGGGGAGAGGCACGATGCTGGGCAAGATTGTGGAGGTGGATCGTGATCATCGGGTGCTGTGGATGGAGATTGTCACAGATGTTGAACCGCAGACCGTTTGTTTGCCCTCGGTATGCCCATTTGCAAATTGGGATTATGATGATAAAATATTGCCTCTCAGCCCACAGGAAGTACAGGTTCATACCATGCTCGACTGTCTGGAAATGGTGATTGAAACTGGTGAACCGTGGGACAGCGGAATGGAAGAATGGCTGTCGGCTGTTGAAGAAAAACTATGGTGTGCCATCAGTTGTGAAACCACCCAACAAATCATCAGAATCATTGAGATGATGACCAACGCTCCCAACCCTCCACAGTACAAAACAGGTAAAGACAGGTTGCAACAGGCATTAGACCACATGGGCAGTCCGGAGGTGCGTCGTTTGCAATGTCAGAGAATTTTTAGCAATGCCGAATCAAACGATATGTTGCAGTTGCTGTGCTACTATGGCGACAGAGCCGAAGATGCCGTAGCGACACTTCCTACGGGCTTCGTCATGATGTTTTTACGGGATGGAGAGAGTGCTATGGGAAAGTTGTGGTACATGCACTATCCCCGTAAGAAAATCCGTGCCATTATGTCTTTGCTGGCTATGAAAATCCACATGATGAAGTACGAAAAGAAACCTCTTGAAAGGAGTATTCCTCAACAATGGTTGACAAACTGGACTAAGCAACAGCACAACGAAATGGCTACTGCCGTGATTTGTAAATGTGTCAGCGACTATGAACTGCAACGCACATCTCCAAAAACCTACAACGATTTGCAAGCATTGCAACAGGCAACGAGATCGCACACCGACTATCATGTGAACACCTATATTGAAAACCAAACTATCAAACAGCAATAATTATGATGGAGAACGACAAAAAGTGTGAACGCCACTTTCATTTCAGCGATAAAGTGACCTATATCGAGCATCAGGAAATAACCGTACAAAGTGGTGCAAACTTTTATAATGGCCCTGCCGTGGAACCTCAAAATGCAAGCCAACAAGAAATAGACATAGAAGCGACACTGGAAGCCCTTTACGAAGAGTTTGTCGAGACAGACGGACGAACCGAGCCACTATTTTCAGATCAGACCCAATGGTATGCAGTTTATCGTGTACTGTCAGAATATTGTAACTATCCAGCCAAGATGTCAGACTTCGTGAAACTCATAAAAGAAAAGAAGCTCGATATAAAGAAACCCTTGTGTGTTTACAGTTCTATCAGAAAGGCAAATACCGACCTTTCGGCTTTGGCTGTAAAAGTAGGCCAGTGGTGGCTACATAAAGACAAAGGAGAAAAGTATATGAAACAATATCTTGTAGCGCAGTTTTTATTGAAGAATTTAGGCTATGAGGAGTGAGTAGCACATTCGGCTATTCCCAAAATAATTCCCTTTTTCCCAAAACCATTCCCAATCGAGTGAAATGCTCGGTTGGGATTTTTTTTAGTCCTAATTTTGCACCAGTCGAAGGACAGAAGCCTTGGCGCGGTGCCGGTTTTCTATTCCCCTTCGCATAAGAAAACAATGAGCGTATATTTCAACTTTACAATCATCAACTGGACGTTCTCGTTTAACGTGAGAATCGGTTCAAACTAACAAACATTTACTAATCTGAGTTGAACATTGCGGAGGATATTCCCAGGGTAAAGTGCACAAGAATCCAATTTGTCCGCTCGCAAAAAAATCAACAAAGATGAAAACAAAAGAAAAAAGTATTATCAACCAGTTCAACAACTGTGACCATATCCAACTCGAAGGAGTAGCGCATTACGACGAGCGCAGATACTTCATGTTTACCCCAGACAATCCCATCCCCAACGGCGTGCAGCGCTTCCGCGCCAACGGGGTGGCGCAACAGATGACCGACGGGACATTTGACTTCGTGGCAAGACCATGGCGGAGATCGCAGTCTGTCCTGATCAAGAAACTGGCACATGGGCGCGTTTCTAAGACTAAGGATGATGCCATCCAACTGACGCTGAAGGTGTATCGTCACGAGTCGATCAACGTCACCACCGCCATCAAGCGAGAGGCAGCAGAAGCTGTCAAGGCACTTATGAACTATCAACTAAACACGATCAGACAATGAGTTGTTTTGTAATCAAGATGGAGAGTGGCCGAAAAATCGGCTACCCCATCACTTCGAGAGAACAGTATATGAAGTTCAGAGAGTCGGGCGAACAAACCGCCTGTCTGACGAAAGCCCGAAACGGCAACAGCAGGGCGAAGTTGCGCCTGATGCAGTTTAACTATTCGTTGGCAGGATCAGAACCCTTTGCGCTGAAAGGCTACGACATCGTGGGAAAAACCGTGGGCATGGATGTGGATTTTGACCCAGAGGCGAAGGACTATGAGCAGCGGTTGAAAGAAGCACCACAGCTTATCCTTGACAAGAAAGATGAACTCGGACTGATGCTGTTGGAGCGGTCGGTCAACAAAGGTTATCACTTGGTGTTCCGTCGTAGGACAGGACTCTCGCAGGAGGAAAACTTGCGTTGGGCAAGCGACCTGTTGCAGATACCGTTTGACCCAGGAGCCAAAGACGTGACGCGCGTATTTTTTGCCACAGGAGCAACGAAAAAAGATTTGATTTTTCTTGACGATACGCTCTTTGATAATGCCCCATTTGAGGCAGAAAATGCACCTGTGGCAGAGCTTCGATTGGCGGAGAATAACGGCAACCCGACGGAGGAAACGTCAAGCCAAGAGGCGACCGAGAGCCAGCCTGCAACGTACCCCATCATGTATCAGGGCATGCCTTATACGTCGATTGTCGAGGCATTAGAAAACCAGTTGGGCGGACGCCCAGAACATGGATCTCGCAATGCGTTCATCTTCTCCATGGCGTGCAATCTGCGTTACCTCTGCAACGACGACCCTCAATGGATAGCGACCCTCTTGCCCAATTACGGCGAAGAACAAGGTCGGTGGATGTCCACCATCCGTTCAGCATGCGAGCGCAAGCAGACGATGGCGATGCCCGAAATTGTGAAGCGAGCCTTGAAGATGGCGCAACAGGAAAACCGCTGTGATGGTGACGGAGAGGGTGAGGACGCTCCGCCTCAGATGCCGAAAAGGTTGCCTAAGCTCATCGAACTCCTGACCTCGCAGACGCCAGAGATCTATCGTGCTGCCGTGGCGCATGCGGTATTCCCTCCGTTGGCAACCCACCTGTGGCGCACTCGCTTCCCCTATATAGATAATGTGGAGCATGAAGCTACGCTGATGTGTGTGCTGATGGCAGGCACGGGTGCTGGAAAATCGTGTGTCAGCGAACCCATCAAACATATCATGGCGGATATTCGGGAGCGTGACCAAGAGAATCTGGAACGAGAGAAAGCATGGAAAGAGGAAGTGGGCAGAAAGGGTGCCAACAAGGACAAGGCGAAGCGTCCTGAAAACCTTGTCATCCAAGAGATTGATGCCGACATGACCAATCCTGCTTTCGTGATGCGTACCGCCGAGGCACAGGAACATTTCCTCTATACGTCGCTCAACGAGATTGACCAGTTTGATGCGCTGAAGGGAGAGGGCAAGCAACAGTTCCGCATCATGTGTCTGGCATTTGACCCAGGAAACACCTACGGACAGACGCGTGTGGGTATGCAGTCTGTAACCGAGCGTGTCACCGTCCGTTTCAACTGGAACGCTTCGACCACCATCCTCAAAGGGCAGCAGTATTTTCGCAATGTGCTGACCGATGGTCCTATCTCGCGTATCAATTTCTGCACGATACCAGAGCGAGAGATTGGCGCAGAAATGCCTGTGTATGGCACTTACGACGATCACTTCGACGATCAGCTCAGACCCTATATCGAAAATCTGTGTCGGGCAAACGGCCTTGTGGAATGTGAGGAAGCCATTGCGTTGGCTCGCCAGTTGAAAGAAGAAAATGCCGATACGGCACGCATGACACAGAGCAGAGTGTATGAGAACCTGTCGTTTCGTGCCAACGTCATCGCCTATCTCAAAGCGTGTGTACTCTACGTGGCAAACGGTTGCAAATGGGAAAAGGAGATTGCCGATTTCGTGCGTTGGTCAGAGCAGTACGACCTCTGGTGCAAGATGCGCTTCTTCGCTTCTGCCATCGAACAGGCGGAAACTGAGGGGGAACGATCAAGTAAACGCGGACCGAGAAATCTGCTGCAACTATTGCCCAACCAGTTTACTATGCAGGAAGCAGAGGCTCTCCGTTTGCAACAGGGATTGGATAGGAAAGGTACTTATAATATGTTGCGGCAATGGGTGCATCGTGAATACGTTACAAGCGTTACAGTTGACAGTTTGACAGTTTATGAAAAGCTAAAATTTAAATCTATCGAGAAATGAAGATAACAATCATTCGTGCCGAATGTTCCAAATATGGGCAGGACGGTGTACTCTATATCAATAATAATCCAGTATGCGATACCTGTGAACATCCTGAGCATAAATTGCCAGTAGGGGAATATTGTTTGGAAATGGTGATGAACAGGAAACTTAAGCGGTTTGTGCCTACACTTTCTACTGGGAATATTATCACCATGGGAAACGGGCCGTTTCTGCTCAACAACGACATTATTGTGGGTAAGCGTCTGTTGCGAGGCGTGTTGTATCAGACGTCAGAGGCTAATAAAAAGATGGTTGATCGGCTCTACAAGGCGCATATCAGAGGATTAAAATTAACATTAACAATTAAATAACGAACAATATGAAAGAACTTTTCAAGGTTATCTCACAGTCAGGACCTACCACCATCCGTAAGCAGGATGGTTCTCAGATCCACAAGTCCATCATCGTACTGCAAGAGATTGGCAGTCAGTATGAAGACACTTTCGCTGCTGCCTTGTTGGGCAACCAGGGGAAATACAGCAAGGGCGACCTCGTATATTGTGCGCTGCGTTTCAACGCTCGCGAATATAACGACAGTATCTATCAGGATGTAGTGATCAAGGACATTGTGAAGTTTCATTCTACCAACGTATTCTGATTATGGCTAAAGATATTATCCTTTCAGAGCATTTCCGCTTGTCGGAGTTTACCAACTCCTACACGGCTAAGCGTTTGAGCATCGACAATACGCCTTCGTTGGCGGTGGTGAGCAATCTTCAGCAACTCTGCCGACATGTGTTAGAGCCTTTGCGCCAGTATGCCGGTTGTCCCATCATCATCAGTTCGGGCTACCGTTGTCCGGCGCTCAACAATGCGGTTGGTGGTGTGAGCAAGAGTCAACACCTCGTTGGCGAGGCAGCTGACATCGTATTGCCATCCACGACAGTAGGTCGTCAATGGCTGTGTTGGTTGACGAACCAGAAGTTTGACCAACTCATCTTCGAGCGTGCGAGCGTCAAGAGCACCACCTTCTGGATTCACGTGAGTTATCGGCAGGATGGCAAAAACCGCCAACAGGTGATTGATGGGCTGACGAAGATCTAAAGTCTCACAGAAATTTTTAATCCACGGATCACACGGAGGACACGGAAATATTTTTATCAAGACGTACAAATAGAAAAGAGGCGGTATTCGCATACGGCCTCTTTTATAATTAATTATTAATATATAAGAAATTACTGTTACAAAAGTCCTGTTTCAGTAATTCTTGCCTATGTTTACGTTGCAAATATACGAATAATAACGATATGTTCCAAGTTTTTTGGGGTTTATTTTTTTTAGGATGTCATAGGAACTGGTCAATGACATTTACGTTGGAGCTGAAATCCAAGAAGCTGACCGAGCGTAAAAAATAGAAAAGAGGCGGTATTCACATACGGCCTCTTTAAATTTCCTTTAAATATGAAAAATTTATTTTTTGTATTTGTACCATTGTACGCTGCAAATATACGAATAATAACGATATGTTCCAAATTTTTTGAGTTTATTTTTTATAATGCGCATAGAACAGGGCAATATCTTTATGAAGTCTGAAGGCTGAGGTCTGAGGGCTGAAGGCTGAAAGCGCAAGCGCAAGCGTTACAGTTGACAGTTGACAGTTTTGGAAAAGCAAAAATGGGTGCCAATGGTAGGTAGCGAGGTTGATAAAGGGATAGAGACAGACGGGAAGAAATAAAAAAAATCCCGACCACACCGGTTGAGAGTGGGTCGGGATTGTGATCATGGAGCGTGAGAAACGCTTTATTTGATGAGCTCAACGCTGCGCTGCAAGAACTTGTCGAGCGCTTCGCCCTTGAGCATGCCGTTCTGCAGGAGTGCAAGGTCGATGAGCTGATGTACGACAGCGTTCTGCTTGCCAAAGTCAGCCAACAACTGCTGCTTCTTGTCTTTCTGATCGGCGATGGCCTTCTCGGTGTTGGCTTTGTCGTCTTTCTCCTCCTGTGAGAGTTCTTCGGGCTTCTTGCCTTCTTGCGACTGGCGCAGGGCAGCCAAACGAGCCTCTTGTCCGCGCAATTCGCTGTCGATGGGTTTGAGGGCATCGGCAGTAGATGAACCACACTCGTCGAGTACGCGTTTCACAAGGGGATGGTCGCTGTTGAGCACGAGGTTGAACGAGTCGGGCATCTGGGCATAGAAATTCATGCCAGCCTGGAAGCGGCTCATCTCCTTCATACGACGCATGTATTCGTTCTGGGTGATCATGACCGGACGGGCATTGGCGCCGAGTGCCTGCACTTCGACCATAAACTCGGTCTTGTCGAGATGGGGAAGCTGAGAACGGAATACAGATGACAAATTGGCAGACTCGTCGTCGCTCAGGGTACTTTTTGGCGCATCGTCTTTCACGATGAGGCGGTCGATGATGTCAGCATCGACACGGGTGAAGCGACTCTTCTCAAACTTCTGTTCGAGCATCTGGATGGCAGGCACGTCAAGCTGTCCGTCGAGCAGGAGCACGCTGTAACCCTTGTCTTTGGCAGCCTGGATGTAGCTGTACTGCTCTTCGCGGTCGGTGGCATAGAGATAGACGAGGGTGTCGTCCTTGTCTTTCTGAGTGCTCTCGATGAGTTGTCTGTATTCCTCGAAAGTGAAGTATTTGCCTTCGGTATCTTTGAGCAGGGCAAAGTCTTTAGCGCGGTCGTAGAAGTTTTCGTCGCTCAACATACCGTAGTTGATGAAGAGTTTCAGGTCGTCCCATTTCTCCTCATAGCCTTTGCGGTCCTCTTTGAAGATAGCTTGCAAGCGGTCGGAAACCTTCTTGGTGATATAGGTGGAAATCTTCTTCACCTCGCGGTCGCTCTGGAGGTAGCTGCGGCTGACGTTCAGAGGAATGTCGGGTGAGTCGATGACGCCATGGAGCAGGGTGAGGAACTCTGGCACGATGCCTTCCACCTGGTCGGTGACAAACACCTGGTTGCAGTAGAGCTGAATCTTGTTGCGCTGCAGTTCGATGTTGGACTTGATGCGCGGGAAATAGAGAATACCCGTGAGGTTGAAGGGATAGTCCACATTGAGGTGAATCCAGAAAAGGGGTTCGTCGTGCATGGGGTAGAGGGTGCGGTAGAACGACTTGTAGTCCTCGTCCTTGAGGGTTGAGGGAGCCTTGGTCCAGAGGGGTTCTACGCTGTTGATGACATGGTCTTCATCGGTATCCTGCATCTTACCGTCTTTCCACTCCTGTTTCTTGCCGAATACCACGGGCACAGCCATGAACTTGCAGTATTTGTTGAGCAATTCTTCAATCTTGCTCTTCTCCAGGAATTCCTTGCAGTCGTCATCCACGTGGAGCACGATGTCGGAACCGCGGTCAGCCTTGTCAGCCTCGTCGATTTCGTAGGCAGGACTACCGTCGCATGACCATTTGACAGCCTTTGCGCCATCTTTGTAGCTCTTGGTGATGATATCCACCTTCTTCGCCACCATGAACGAAGAGTAGAAGCCGAGTCCGAAGTGTCCGATGATATTGTTGGCGTTGTCCTTGTACTTCTCCAAGAAGTCGTTCACGCCAGAGAATGCAATCTGATTGATGTATTTATCGATTTCCTCTTCGGTCATACCGATACCGCGGTCGCTGATGGTGATAGTGCCTTTCTCAGTATCGAGGCTGACACGCACGGCAAGGTCGCCCAGTTCGCCCTTGAACTCACCCTGCTGAGCGAGTGTCTTGAGCTTCTGAGTGGCATCGACAGCGTTAGACACCATTTCACGAAGGAAAATCTCATGATCGCTATAGAGAAACTTTTTGATGACGGGGAAGATGTTCTCTGTAGTAACCCCAATATTACCTTTTTGCATGATAGTATATCTTATTGTTTCGTTTGCTATGACATACTCTTTGCAAATTGCGTGCCAATCTTTTGATGCTGTCATTGATTTTGAGGAAAGGAATGAAAAAAAAGGCGCTATTGTTGTTCGATTCAGAAATTATGATTACTTTTGTGCCACATAATTCTAAAAGCATCAACGATGAACTACGAAGAACTTCTGGCCACACGCCGACAAGGGCGACTCTATCAGACAGAACTGCCGATTGGCGAATTCTGCCGCATGCAGATCGACGGTAAGTATCGCAGTGTGGTCCATGTGCGCAAGGAAATGCTCGACAATATCAAGTTTGGCGAAGCTCTGAAAGCCGAGTGTGACCGCAACCTGTCACTTTCTGACAGCCATATCATACACTTCCGTCCTGTGGTGGAACAGGGCGAGATTACACGGCTCGACTTGGAGCCTGGACAGTATGTGCCCTTGTGTCATGTACTCAACGAGCATCCTGCCATTGTGGCTGAACCCCATTTTATGGAGCAGTTTACGCGCGGACTGCTGGAGGCTGCCGCCTTCCTGCACAGTCAGGGACTGCACTATGTGTGCTTCTCACCACAGACCGTATTCCTCCGAAAAGGCGATCAGGCTGTCATGCTCCTCTCGTGTGGATCCTACTATCAGACGCTGAGCGACCAGAAGGCCTTCTATGCCGACGGAAAAGCTGACTATGTGGCACCGGAGGTGCTGGAAGGCGGAACCGTTGACGAGCGGTGCGACATCTATTCGATAGGAAAACTGTTGGAGACGGTCTTTGCCGATGCACAACTGCCGTTGGCTTACCGGAAGGCTTTCAAAAAAGCCACCGCACAGATGCCGGAGGACCGCTATGCCTCGCCAGAAGACATGTTGCGCAGCATAGACCGCAGACGGGGAACCTATCGGTCGCTGGTGACGCTGGCTGTGGCTGCCGTGGTGGCGTTGCTCGTGGTAGGGCTCTATTTCGACCTCATGCCCGAACAGGAGAATATCGAGTTTGTCAAACCAGCCCCACATACCGCCATCGACGACTTGATAGACGATGGGTTCAGACCGGAAGACCTCGGAGTGGTGCCTGCCGACTCGATGTCGGAAGAGGCTGTGGCTACCCAGCGTGAATACAATGCCAAGGCGGAAGAGATATTCCGCAAGCGCTATGAAAAGGAAGCCGACCGCATACTGTCCAAGATCTACAACAGCAAAAATATGGGCAATACGGAGAAAAACTTCAGAGCGATGAGCGAATCAAACGTGAAAGAACTGCTCAAAGCACAGGAGGAGCTGGCTGCCGATGCTGCCATCGACCCCGCCAGAAGTCACGCCATCGCTACGGAAATCATCGAACGGCTGACCAATCAGAAGAAAGCTGCCATTGGCATGGGGTCTAATGCCAACGGGGTGCAGAAATAATAGAATTTTTCATACAATTACACATATACACATATAAAATAATAAAAAATGAGAAGCAGAACAGCAATTTGGTTTGAATGTAAGATTCAATACGAAAAAACCATGGAAGATGGACTTCAGAAGAAGGTGACCGAGTCATACACCGTTGATGCACTCAGTTTCACCGAAGCTGAGAAACGCATCATGGAGGAAATGTCCTCATACATCAGTGGCGAGTTTACTATCAAAGACATCAAAATAGCTCCATATAAGGAAATCTTCTTCAGCGACGAGGAAATGGCTGACAGATGGTATAAGGCTAAACTGCAGTTTATCACCATCGACGAAAAAACGGAAAAGGAGAAACGTACCGCCGTCAACTACCTGGTGCAGGCTGGAACGCTGAAAGGCGCTGTGGGCAACATAGATGCCGTGATGGGTGGAACCATGATCGACTACGTCATCGCATCGGTGGCTGAAACAACCCTGATGGATGTGTTTGAATACAACAAGACAAAGGTGGACGACAAACCCGAATACGAACAGCAAAACGCATAAGAATGATGGATTACGATGTGAAAGGTCATCTTCGCGAGGTGCGCTCAAGACTGCCCGAAGGAGTGTGTCTGGTGGCTATCAGCAAGTACCACCCCGTGGAGTATCTTCAGGCTGCCTACGAAGAAGGACAGCGCGTGTTTGGCGAAAGCCATGAGCAGGAGCTCCGACAAAAGGTGGAGGTGCTGCCCAACGACATACAATGGCATTTCATCGGACATCTGCAGACCAACAAGGTGAAATATATCGCTCCGTATGTGTCGATGATAGAAGCGGTGGATTCGCTCAAACTGCTCAAGGAAATAGAGAAGCAGGGCGCTAAAAACAACCGCGTGATTGACGTGCTACTCGAACTCCATATTGCCGAAGAGGAAACTAAATACGGACTGACACTCGATGCCTGCCGCCAACTGCTCGAAGAGGGCGAATGGCGCAATATGGCGCATGTGCGCATCTGCGGTCTCATGATGATGGCTTCCTATGTGGAGGACGAAGCGCAGATACGCCAGGAATTTCGTACCGCACACAACTTCTTCGATGAGGTGAAGCAACGCTATTTTGCTGAATCGCCATACTTCACACAGCGCTCATGGGGCATGAGCCACGACTATCCTATTGCCGTGGAAGAGGGAAGCACGATGGTGCGCGTGGGTACTGCTATTTTCGGTCCAAGGGTCTATTGACCACCTGGGAACAGCCTACGATTATTGGTCGGACTTGAAATAATACTGGCCACGCTTCCGCGTAATGCTACCGTAATTGATGGCATGCGTGGGACAATGGTGGTAACAAGACAAACAACAGGTGCATTGTCCGTTGTGTAACCACACGGGCGGTGCACCTGCTATATCTCCAACAGGACAAACCTTGGCACAAAGACCACACTGGATGCAGAACTGACTATCGACGGTAAACTTGCGGTCGGTTATCATCCAACGGTTGAAAAACGCACCAATCACATAGGAATAGAGGCGGGGAGTGGCACCACGCTCCAGTTCGACAACTCCGGTCTCGCAACGCTTGACGGTCTCGGCAATACGCTCCACGACAGTGCGTGCCTCGGCAATCTTCTGATGCTCGCGCGCTGGTGTGTCGGTCAACATGAAAGGCAGGCAAACATAGGTTTCGGGCATGATGACCGAAAACAAGGTGGAGGCATGGAAGCCCTTCTTCCGTAAGTCGTTGTTGAAGATGGTCATGGTCTCACCCGTGTCGTCGCCACAGGTGGTGACGGCGTAGGTGTAAGTGTTTGGAGAACAGGTGATCGCGACTCTCTCGATAAAGTTGCGCATGATGTGGGGCGGTTGCCATCCATGAGTGGGAAAACAAAAGCCTAAACGCTCGTCGTGCTCCAACGTGTAGTGGAGAGCATTCTGTCTTAATGCTTGGGCAATATCCACCAAGCGCTCGCCCGTGGCTTGTGACAATTGTTGGGCAACCCATCGGGTGTTGCCTGTTCCGGAGAAATAGAATATCATGGGTGCAAAGGTAATGATTATTGATGTAAATGCGCACAATAATCGAATGTTTTTCTTGTATTTCGCTCGGTTAATCGTACCTTTGAGCTGCGCTCTTAGGTAGGCAACACCTCGGAAATAAAAGAAAAAATGTGTTTTTCTTTGTATTTCGCTCGGTTTGCACTACCTTTGAGCTACGCTCTTAGGTACTATCGCTCGGAAATAAAAGAAAAAATGTATTTTTCTTTGTATTTCACTCGCTTATTCGTACCTTTGCAAAAAGAAAAATTAAAAATCATGGGAATATTTGGATTCTTTAATAAAGACAAAAAAGAAACATTGGACAAAGGTCTGCAGAAAACGAAAACAAGCGTGTTCGACAAACTGGCACGTGCAGTAGCTGGAAAATCAAAAGTCGATGACGATGTGTTGGATGACCTTGAAGAGGTGCTTATCACAAGCGACGTGGGAGTGGATACTACACTCAAAATCATTGAGCGAATCGAAGAAAGAGTCGCTCGGGATAAATATGTCAGCACAAGTGAACTCAACGGAATACTCCGTGAAGAAATTGCTGCACTTCTCGCTGAAAACAATACAGACGACAACGACTCGTGGGATCTGCCAACAGACCACAAACCCTATGTCATCCTCGTGGTGGGAGTCAATGGAGTGGGAAAAACCACTACCATCGGAAAACTCGCATGGCAATTCAAACAGGCGGGCAAGAAAGTGTATCTGGGAGCTGCGGATACCTTCCGCGCTGCTGCCGTAGAACAACTCTGCATCTGGGGAGAAAGGGTGGGAGTGCCCGTTGTCAAACAACAGATGGGAAGTGACCCTGCCAGTGTGGCGTTCGACACCATCAGTTCGGCAAAAGCCAATGGCGCTGACGTGGTACTGATAGACACCGCAGGAAGACTACACAACAAAGTGGGTCTCATGAATGAGCTCAAGAAAATCAAAGACGTGATGAAAAAAGTGATGCCTGAAGCACCTGACGAGGTGATGCTGGTGCTCGACGGTTCAACAGGACAAAATGCCTTCGAACAGGCTAAGCAGTTCTCGGCAGTCACTCAAATCTCGTCACTCGCCATTACTAAACTCGACGGAACGGCAAAAGGAGGAGTGGTAATAGGTATCAGCGACCAACTCAAAGTGCCCGTTAAATATATCGGACTCGGAGAAGGTATGACCGACCTCCAACTGTTTAATAAAACCCAGTTTGTAGATTCACTCTTTAAGCATGAATAAAAAGAAGAAAACCATAGATTTCATCACCATGGGGTGCTCGAAAAATCTTGTTGACAGCGAGAACCTCATAGGACTTTTCGAAGCCAAAGGCTACGAGGTGACTCACGATAGTGAGCAACCTCAAGGAGATATTGTGGTCATCAATACCTGTGGATTCATTGAAGATGCTAAGCAGGAAAGCATTGACGCAATACTCGAAATGGCACAGGCTAAAACCGAAGGACGACTCGAAAAACTCTTTGTCATGGGATGTCTTTCCGAACGCTATCTGGCTGACCTTGAGGCGGAAATACCGGAAGTGGATGGATGGTATGGAAAATTCAACTACAAACAACTGTTGGCTGATCTGGAAGAGACAATGCCGGATGGGGCACACAGACATCTTACTACTCCCAAACACTATGCTTATCTGAAAATAGCTGAGGGATGTGATAGAAACTGTGCATACTGCGCCATCCCCATCATTACGGGACGACACAAAAGCAGACCCCTTGAGGAAATACTCGACGAGGTGAAATATCTCGTGAAACAAGGCGTGAAGGAGTTTCAGGTTATTGCACAAGAGTTGACCTACTATGGTGTGGATATCGACGGAAAACAGCATATCGCCGAACTCGTGGAGAAAATGGCTGACATAGAAGGCGTGGAGTGGATCAGACTGCATTATGCCTATCCCGCACACTTCCCATGGGAACTGCTGAAAGTGATGCGAGAGAAAAAGAATGTCTGCAACTACCTCGATATTGCCCTGCAACACATCAGCGACAATATGCTCGACAGAATGCATAGACACGTCAGCAAGGAGCAAACCTATGAACTCATCAGAAAAATGAGAGAGGAAGTGCCGGGAATACACATCAGAACAACACTCATGGTGGGATTCCCAGGGGAAACAGATGAGGACTTTCAGGAACTCATCGAGTTTACCAAATGGGCACGATTCGAAAGAATGGGGGCTTTTGCATATTCCGAAGAAGACGGAACATACTCGGCAAAACACTACCAAGACGATGTGCCGGACGGTGTGAAGCAAAACCGACTCGACAGACTGATGCGCATTCAGCAGAATATTAGCGCAGAGGTGGAAGCAGAAAAGGTTGGCAAAATCATGCGCGTCATCATCGACAGAATAGAAGGGGAATGGTATATTGCAAGAAGCGAATTCTGCTCACCAGAGGTTGACCCGGAGGTCCTTATACCAGTTAGCGAAACAGAATTGACAATCGGAGAGTTCTATGATGTTCGGATTACCGACGCAGAGGAATTTGACTTATATGCAACAACACGACTATGAACAACAAGGAATTTATCAGCATGCTGTCACAGCGCACTGGTTACGACCAGAGAATCACCCAGAAACTCGTGAGCAATATCGTTACTGCTATGAGCGATGCCTTCGTGGATGACAACAGCGTGGTGGTGCCCAATTTCGGACTCTTTGAAACGAAAAAGAAAATGGAGCGCATCATGGTCAATCCTGCATCGGGAGTACGTATGCTTGTACCACCCAAACTGGTGCTGACATTCAAGCCTACACAAACCTGGAAAGAAAAACTGAAAGGAGACAGACTATGAACAAACTCACACTCAACAATATTGCCAAGGTGTTGGTCGAAAAAAACGGATTGGAACCTAAAGAGGCCATGACGTTTACTACGGCTATGTTTGATCTGATTCACGACAGACTCAACGAAGAGGGAATTGTCAAGGTGAAGGGACTCGGCACATTCAAAATGATACGGGTAGAAGCAAGAGAGAGTATCAATGTCAGAACCGGTGAACGTGTGTTGATAGACAGTCACGCTAAAATTACATTCACACCTGATGCGGTGATGAAGGAACTGGTCAACAAACCTTTCTCGCAATTTGAAACCGTTGTGCTTAACGATGATGTCGAGTTTACCGACATGAAGAGTGAAGAAACTACTGACGAAACAAATAACTTTGAACAATCGGAATCCTTGGTTGATGTTGTAAGTGAAGGGGGAACGCCTGAACCAGCTCCGGTAGTTGCTCCCGAACCAGTTGGCGAAGTTGCTCCCGAGCCAGTTGCCGAAGTTGCTCCCGAACCAGTTGGCGAAGTTGCTCCCGAGCCAGTTGCCGTAGTTGCTCCCGAGCCAGTTGCCGAAATTGCTCCCGAACCTGCTCCAGTAGTTGCTCCCGAACCAGTAGCCAAAGTTGCTCCTGAGCCAACTCCCGTAGTTGCTCCCGAGCAAACCCGAGAGGTTCCCGAACCTACAGTACCTTCTGCCGATGAGGAATCGGAAGAAAAGACATCGGCAGTGCAGACATGCTACGAAGAAGATGAAGAAGAATCGCATTGGCTTCGCAATATTGGTTGGGCATTCTTGGTCTTGGTACTGATGGCAGCATCGGCAGTAGGCGGCTACTTATATGGTGTCGGACAAATTCCAAGTCAGACAGCAATGGCTGATACAGTTTCTGCGGTCAAGGTCAATCCTGTTGTGACAGACACATTGGTAAACGATAGCCTGAAAGCCGACTCGGTTGCCGTTAAGACCGAGGCAAAGCACGAAGAAAAGGCAGCATCAGAACAACAGCCTCAAGAGAAAACAAGTCAGAATCTGCACGACAAATATGCGGAGATGGACGCCCGTGTGCGTACAGGAGCATACAAAATAACCGGACTGGACAGAGAAGTCAAGGTACGCGCAGGAGACAACTTAAAACGCATTGCACGGCGTGAACTCGGAAGCGACGATATGGTGTGCTATATTGAGGTGTTCAACAAAATGAATGCAAGTGCTGAACTCAAAGAGGGGCAGACCATCAAGATTCCTGCTTTGAAACTGAAGAAAAAGAAACAGCGAGACGATTAAAAACAGACCACAACACGAACACAGAATGTTGTCAGGTCCAAAAGGATAACGTTAAAAAATAGAAAGGATTAGCCTTATGGGAGACAAAATCGATTTCACAACACAAGAGAAAGATACGTCAATGACGCTCTACAATTTGTTGCGCAAAGAAATAGCTACATCGCTCAAAGAGGGTGATGAAGAGAAAATGCGGCAAAAAATCACATGTCTGATAGAGTCGAAGGAACTGCAACGTGACGTGTTTGGATTGAATCCCGTAATGCTGGCCTTTCAGACCGCTAAACTGATAGTAGAGGAAATAGGACTGAAACGCGATGCGGTACTCGCTGTGTTGCTCAACCCTTGTGTGGAGTGTGGACTCATCACACCTGAAGAAACAGAAAAAGAGTTTGGTACTGCCGTGTTCCGCATTCTACGAGGACTGAAACGCATCAAAGAACTCTATCTGAAGAATCCTGTGATAGAAACAGAAAACTTCAGAAACCTCTTACTGTCCTTTGCGGAAGATATGCGCGTCATACTGATTATGATTGCCGATAGGGTGAACCTCATGAGGCAAATACGGGACGCTCAGGATAAAGAACTACAACGAGAAGTCAGCGAAGAGGCCATATATCTCTATGCGCCACTCGCACATAAACTCGGTCTCTATAAACTCAAAAGTGAACTCGAAGACCTGTCGCTCAAATATCTTGAGCACGATGCGTATTATTATATTCGAGAAAAACTCAACGAAACGAAAGAGAAACGAGATGCGTATATTGCTGACTTCATCAAACCTATCAGCGACAAACTGAAAGAGGCGGGGATGAGCTTCCATATTAAAGGACGCACAAAATCCATACATTCTATTTGGCAAAAAATGAAGAAACAGCAGTGTGACTTCGAGGGTGTTTATGACCTCTTTGCCATACGCGTCATCCTTGACTCACCTCTCGAAAAGGAAAAAATGCTTTGTTGGCAGGTCTATTCGATAGTGACGGATATGTATCAGCCAAACCCCCAAAGACTGCGTGACTGGCTGAGCGTGCCGAAGTCAAACGGATACGAAAGCCTGCATATCACCGTGCTCGGACCGGAAAAGAAATGGGTGGAGGTGCAGATTCGAACCGAACGCATGGATGAAGTGGCGGAACGTGGTGTGGCGGCACACTGGAGATACAAAGGAATAAAAGGGGAAAGCGGACTCGACGAATGGCTGACGAATGTCAGAAAGATGCTTGAGACAAGTGACGGGGCAGAGGCCATGGACCAGTTTAAAATGGATCTCTACGAAGATGAAGTCTTTGTCTTCACACCGAAAGGTGATCTCTATAAATTCCCGAAAGGGGCAACAGTTCTTGATTTCGCCTATCACATACACTCTAAGATAGGAAACGCATGTACTGGAGCACGCATCAATAATAGGGTGGTGACCATACGTCAGCAGCTGAGAAGCGGAGACCAGGTGGAAATCATCACATCGACGAATCAGAAACCAAGACAGGAGTGGCTCAATATTGTAAAAACATCAAGGGCTAAATCGAAAATCAGACTGGCGCTGAAAGAAACCCAGGTGAAAGAGGGACTCTTTGCCAAGGAGATGCTGGAAAGAAAGTTTAAAAACAGAAAACTGGAGTTGGAAGACTCTACCATGCAGCACCTCATCAAAAAACTGGGATTCAAAGAGGTTAGCGATTTTTACAAGCAGATTGCTGATGGGTTGCTTGATGTCAACTCCGTCATTGATAAATATGTGGAAATTCAGCAGGGAGAACAGCCTGTCACAGGAAATAATGTGGCACAGACTGCTGCAGACTTCGTGTTGGATAATACCCATCTGCATCAAGATGCCATACAAAGTGACGTGCTTGTTATCGACCGAAATCTCAAAGGAGTGGATTATCAGCTTGCACGCTGTTGTCAACCGATTTATGGAGACAAGGTATTTGGTTTCGTAACCGTCACAGGAGGTATCAAGATTCACAGGGAGGATTGCCCCAATGCACCAGAGATGCGCAAACGTTTCGGATATCGTATCGTGAAAGCTAAATGGAGCGGAAAGGGGGCCTCGCAGTACACCATTACACTTCGGGTGATAGGAAATGACGATATTGGTATTGTGAACAATCTCACCAACATCATCTCGCGTGACGAGAAACTGGTGTTGAGAGGTATCAATATCGACTCACATGATGGACTCTTTAGTGGAAGTCTGGTGGTCATGCTGGACGACACGACACGGTTGGAAGCACTAATAAAAAAGCTTCGCACCGTGAAAGGTGTGAAGCAAGTGGAACGCATTTGACCGAAACGGCATTCTGGAAAACAAGGTTCAGTTTTCTTTGAATGCCACAATGTGTGTCAGGTCGGCGTTGAGATAATAAGTGTCGGAACATTCCAATGTGTCAACATAATATTTCACACGGGTGATGAATAATTTGCGGGTGGGATTGCCACCCGCATATTTTATGCCCTTCTTGTAGCGTTGACCTCCATCTGCCGCCTTGTTGCGCATCTTCTGGATGACGTCGTTGGTAAGTAGAAATGTAGAGTCAATGTCGGTGAAGCGACGGGCATTGATGCTGACCTCATCTTTCATGTTCTTATCCATGAAGTCCTCCACCAAGGCCTCTGCCTCGTGCTGCTGTCCACAAGATGTGAGTAACAGCACGAGAGAGACTATTGTGATGGATAATGACTTGATCATTTGGCAGGAATGTTTTTCAGTATATCAAGCAGATGATCCCATACCATCTGTACGGTAGGAATGTACAGACGCTCATCGGGGGTATGGACAAAACGCAGGGTGGGACCGAAGCTCACCATGTCGAGGTTGGGATAACGCTCAGAGAAAAGACCACACTCCAAACCTGCATGAATGCCGCGTACAATAGGTGCCTTGCCGAAGAGCTTCTCATACGATGCAACGACGATTTTCTGAAGGTCGCTGTCTGAACGCATCTTCCAAGCAGGATAACCGTCGCCAGTATGTACTTCGGCTCCTGCCAGCATGAAGGCTGCACTTACGGTGTTGCACATGTTGTCGAGATTGGACATTACATTTGAACGTTGAGAGGTGACGATGTTGATTTCGTTTTCAGATGTTGCAACGCTGGCAAAGTTGCTGGAGGTTTCAACCATACCGCCCAAAGCCTCGTCTTGGCAGATGGCTAAAATACCATTGTCAACGGCTTGTACGGCATAGATGAAATTGCGAGCAACCTGCTCCTCAATAACAGGCTCGGCATCGGCAGATTCCATGAACCATTCCATTGATGGGTCGGTCACGTGGAATTCGTCTTCTACATTGCTGGCAAAAACATTCCAGTCTGCGCGGATGTTCTCCTTCAAAGCATTGGGGACGGCAATGACAAAAGAACCGTCGCGGGGAATGGCATTGTGAAGTTTGCCGGAGTTGAACTGGGCCAAACGGATGCCTTCGTATTTCATCATCTCGGCAAAGAGGAAGCGTCCCAACAGTTTAATAGCGTTTGCACGCTTCTTGTTGATGTCGTCGCCAGAGTGACCGCCTACCAAACCCTTGACTTGGGCACGGAGGAAAAAGCTGCCCTCAGGAGCTGCTTCACGCTTGAAGGTGAATTTTACTGTGGTGTTGCGACCACCTGCGCATGATACAAAAATCTCACCCTCATCTTCTGAGTCAAGATTGATGAGATAATCGCCTGTCATGAATCCGGACTTCATACCCACAGCGCCGCTCAGGCCAGTCTCTTCATCACGGGTAAAGACACACTCCACTGGACCATGCTCAATATCATTGCTCTCCAAAATGGCGAGTTCAATGGCGCAGCCAATACCGTCGTCGGCACCAAGAGTGGTGCCCTCAGCAGTAAGCCATTCGCCATCAATATAGGTCTTGATGGGGTCTTTGTCGAAATCAAACTCTACATCGACAAGTTTATCGCAAACCATATCCATGTGGCTTTGCAGTACGACCGTCTTGCGGTTTTCATAGCCTGGAGTGGCTCCCTTGCGGATAATGACGTTGCCGACTTCATCGACATGAGTGTCCAGGTCATGGCTTTTACCCCAGTTGGTCAAGTACTCAATCATTTTCTCTTCACGTTTTGATGGACGTGGAATTTCGTTGATCTTCGCGAATTGTTCGAAGACAACAGCAGGTTTTAACTCACTTTTATTCATTATTAATGTTTATTATTGTGGATTTCAGAATTATTTGTTTAACTTTGCAGCGACAAAAGTAAGAAAAATGATTGAAATATTGCTATCGACAGCGTTAATAATTGCTATCAGCGTCACTTTTTTATGTGTGAAGTTGATATTTCGGAAAAATGGCCGCTTTGAGTCGCAACATATTCACGACAGTAAGGCCATGAAAGATCGGGGAATCCATTGTGTCATGGATCAAGATCGCGAAATGCGTCGGAAAAGTCGGTTTGCAGTTTCTGAGCGAATAGAAAAATAATAAAATAAAAATAGAATAAAACAATGAAAAAGTACGTTTTCAGCACAATGGCCTTTGCTGCCATTGTTGCACTCGCTTCTTGTAATAACGCTGCACCAAAGATGGATGAGCAGCCTGCAAATGAAGCTAATGGTAGTGAGTCAGGAATTAAAATCGCCTACGTTGAGGTTGATTCTCTGATGACACAGTATGATTTCTGCAAGGATTTCACTCTTGTGCTTCAGAAAAAAAGCAATAACGCACGCAATACCCTTAATCAAAAGGGACAGCAGTTGCAGAATGCAATGAACAATTTCCAGCAGAAACTTAACAATAATGGATTCGCAAGCCGAGAACAGGCAGAAAGCCAGCAGTTGGCCATTCAGCGTCAACAGAATGACTTGCAACAGTTGCAGGCTCGCCTGGAAAACGAACTGGCCAACGAGACCCAAACCTATAATGACGGTCTTCGCGACAGTTTGCAGCATTTCCTTGCCGCTTACAACAAGGATAAGAAATACGATATTATTCTGACCAAGCAGGGTGACAATATCCTGTACGCAGCAAAACGTTATGATATTACGCAAGACGTGATAAACGGTTTGAATAAGCATTATAAGTCAACGTTTAAAAAGGCTGACAAGAAAGAAGATAAGAAATAATAAACTTATTAAAATGGGCGTGTCTTGTTGTGGCACGCCTGTTTTGATTTATGCTCAAGATGGACATTCAGAAGATATTCCGGGAATTGCATATCGAAGAGGCTAACGAAATGCAAAAGCAGGTGGGGGAAGTTATCCTTCACGAGAAAAATGATGTGGTAGTGCTCTCGCCCACAGGTTCGGGTAAGACATTAGCATATCTTCTGCCTTTGGTTCAGATGATCGATAGCTCATCGGAAGACGTGCAGGCCTTGGTCGTGGTGCCTGGCCGAGAATTGGCCCTGCAGTCTGACCAGGTGCTTCGAAGTATGAGATGTGGAATCCGTTCTGCCAGTTGTTATGGGGGACGTATTGCCATGGAAGAACACCGGATGCTGAAGGATGTTAAGCCACAAGTGGTATTTGGAACACCTGGACGCCTGAACGATCATCTTGGTAAGGAAAATATCTCTCGCTATGGTGTGCGTTGGCTCATTATAGATGAGTTTGACAAATGCTTGCAGATGGGATTTCAGGATGAAATGCAACGGCTTATTCAATCTTTACCAGGTTTGCGTCGCCGCATTTTATTGTCTGCAACAGATGCAGAAGAAATCCCTGCTTTTGTTTCATTGGCGAAAGCCCATACGCTCTCTTTCCTCGATAATCAGGAACAAACCTCGGACCGTGTAACACTTTACGAAGTCAAGAGTCCTGTCAAAGATAAGTTGGAAACGTTGCGGCAATTGTTGCTGGGATTTGGAGATAGTAGTACTATCGTATTCCTTAATTACCGTGATAGCGTAGAACGTGTGGATGGATTCTTGAAAAACAACGGATTTGTTACAAGTTGTTTCCATGGTGGGTTGGAACAAAAGGAGCGTGAGGCTGCACTCTACCGATTCTCTAACGGTTCGGCTAATGTGTTGGTAAGTACGGATCTTGCCTCGCGTGGACTTGATATTCCTGATATTGCCAATATCGTTCATTATCACATGCCAGAGAGCGAAGAAGGTTATGTTCATCGGGTGGGGCGTACTGCCCGTTGGGATGCGAAAGGCAAAGCATTCTTTATTACTGGACCTGAAGAACATATTCCAGACTATGTGAAAGGAAACGTAGAGTCGTATGTTCCGAGCAACGAGAAAAAAAACGTGCCTGTGCCTCGGATGGCTACTATATATATAGGTAAAGGAAAAAAAGATAAGGTGAGCCGTGGGGATATTGTCGGATTCCTCTGCAAGAAGGGAGGACTTGAAGCTGCCGAAATCGGCAAGATCGATGTGAATGACCGTTATACATATGTGGCGGTTAGTCGGGCAAAAATGAATCAGGTTCTGCGTCAGACCCAAGGCGAAAAAATTAAAGGAATTAAGACGGTAATAGAGCCTGTAAGATAGAAATTTGCTACTTCTGAGTGGCAAAATGTAAGAAAATAGCTAAAAATGCTTGATTTTTGTGCAAAAATTTGTCCAATTCAAATTAAAAGTGTAACTTCGCGCTGTCTAACAAAACAGTGACAGAATAATAAAATAAATACTAACTCAAATTCACAATCAAAATGAAGAAGTACAACTTTAACGCCGGTCCCTCAATGCTCCCACGTGAGGTGATTGAAAAGACCGCTCAACAGTGTTTAGACTTCAATGGTTCAGGTCTCTCTCTGATGGAGATCAGCCATCGTGCCAAAGATTTCCAGCCTGTAGTGGATGAAGCTGTGGCTCTTGTCAAGGAGCTGCTGCAAGTTCCAGAGGGCTATTCTGTGATTTTCCTCGGCGGTGGTGCTTCGCTGGAGTTTTGTATGATTCCATACAACTTCCTTATTAAGAAGGCTGCTTATTTGAACACAGGTGTTTGGGCAAAGAAAGCTATGAAGGAAGCAAAATTGTTTGGCGAAGTAGTAGAGGTGGCTTCTTCAGCAGATGCCAACTATACTTTCATTCCAAAGGATTGGACTGTGCCCGCTGATGTTGATTATCTCCATATTACAACCAACAATACCATCTATGGTACTGAGATGCGTAAGGATCTGGATGTAAATGTACCTTTAATTGCAGACATGTCTTCTGATATTTTCAGCCGTCCTATTGATGTTAAGAAGTATGATGCAATCTACGCTGGAGCACAGAAAAATCTGGCTATGGCTGGTGTAACAATTGTTATCGTGAAAGACGAGAAATTGGGTAAAGCTCCTCGTGAGATTCCTACCATGCTTGACTATCGTACACACGTAGAAAAGGGGTCTATGTTTAACACTCCTCCTGTGGTGCCCATCTATTCTGCTCTTGAAACTCTCCGTTGGATTAAGAAAAACGGCGGCGTAGAGGCAATGGATAAGCTGGCTCAGAAGCGCGCAGAAATCGTTTACGGAGAAATCGACCGCAACAAGTTGTTCCGTGGAACTGCAGCAACAGAGGATCGCTCGCTGATGAATATCTGTTTCGTAATGAACGACGAGTATAAAGAACTGGAGAAAGAATTCCTTGACTTCGCTGTATCTAAGGGTATGGTAGGTGTGAAGGGACACCGTTCTGTAGGAGGTTTCCGTGCATCATGCTACAATGCTCAGACCATTGAAGGTTGCGAGGCTCTTGTAGCTTGTATGAAAGAATTTGAAGCTAAACATTAATTCTGACAACAATGAAAGTATTAGTAGCAACAGAAAAACCATTTGCAGCAGCTGCTGTCAATGGCATCAAGGCCGAAGTAGAGGCTGCCGGCAACGAACTCGTGTTGCTGGAGAAATATACAGAAAAAGCGCAATTGCTTGATGCAGTGAAAGATGCCGATGCAATGATTATCCGTTCTGATAAGGTTGATGCAGAGGTGCTTGATGCGGCAAAACAATTGAAAATTGTGGTTCGTGCAGGAGCTGGTTATGATAATATTGACCTTGCAGCTGCCACAGCTCATCAGGTAGTGGCTGAAAATACACCAGGCCAAAACTCAAATGCAGTTGCTGAACTTGTATTTGGCATGTTGGTAATGGCTGTTCGTGGTTTCTACAACGGTAAGAGCGGTTCGGAACTGTTTGGTAAGAAACTCGGTATACTGGCTTTTGGTAACGTTGGTCGTAACGTAGCCCGTATTGCCAAAGGATTTGGAATGGATGTTTATGCCTATGATGCTTTCTGCCCAGCAGAAGTCATTGAACAGGCTGGCGTGCATGCAGTAGCCAATCAGGATGCTCTCTTTGAAACTTGCGATGTCGTTTCGTTGCACATTCCTGCTACTCCGGAAACCAAGCAGAGCATTAATTATGCATTGGTAAACAAACTGAAGAAGGGCGGCGTGCTCGTAAATACAGCTCGTAAGGAAGTTATCAACGAACCCGAACTCTTGAAACTCATGGCAGAAAGAGAAGACCTGAAATATGTAACAGACATTATGCCTGAAGCTGATGCGGAATTCCGTAAATTTGAAGGTCGTTACTTCTCTACTCCGAAAAAAATGGGTGCACAGACTGCTGAGGCTAATATCAATGCTGGTATTGCTGCTGCAAAGCAAATCAATGCATTCTTTAAGGATGGTTGCACAAAATTCCAGGTAAACAAATAATTTTTCTAAACTGATATTACCATCGTGATATGTGGTTTCGGCCGTATGTCACGATGGTTCTTTTTTGTCTTTTATCGGACATAGCTAACTCAAGAATAAGGGCAATCTGGCGTGAGGCTTTTGAGGCTTCTGGCGGCTCTTTTTTTGTTTTAGGTTATTTCTTTTTCTTTTTTTGTAAACTGGTAAATAATGTTTGGTGTACAGTATGCAAAACGAAAAAATAGCAACAAAAAAGAAACTCCTGATATAAAGCTCGGATAAACAAGAGAAATGATGCGAAACATTTTGCATTCTCGTATCTTTTGTGTACTTTTGCATCAAGTATTACTCAAAAACAAAAACAACTATGGCAACAATCAAACCGTTCAAGGGTGTACGCCCTCCCAAAGAACTTGTAGAACAAGTGGAGAGTCGTCCGTACGATGTTCTCGATTCTGAAGAAGCACGTGCTGAAGCAGGAGACAATGAGAAGAGTCTTTACCATATTATTAAACCGGAAATTGATTTTCCTGTAGGTACTTCAGAGTATGATCCGCGTGTTTATGAAAAGGCTGCAGAAAACTTCAAGAAGTTCCAAGATAAGGGATGGCTTGTGCAAGATGCCGATGAACACTATTATATCTATGCTCAGACTGTGAACGGCAAAACTCAATATGGTCTTGTCGTTGGTGCTTATGTAGATGACTACATAAATGGCAATATCAAGAAACATGAACTGACCCGTCGAGATAAGGAAGAGGATCGTATGAAGCATGTACGTGTCAACGATGCTAATATTGAACCGGTGTTCTTTGCATATCCAGACAATGATGTGCTCGATAAACTTATTGCACGCTATGCAGCAACAGAGCCTGAATATGATTTCATAGCTCCGATAGACGGATTCCGACATCAGTTCTGGGTAATTGCTGATAAGGCTGATATTCAGACCATCACCGAGGAATTTGCCAAGATGCCCAGCCTTTATATTGCTGACGGTCACCACCGTTCTGCGGCTGCTGCACTTGTGGGAGCTGAGAAGCAAAAGCAGAATCCTAACCACAAAGGAACTGAAGAGTATAATTATTTTATGGCTGTTTGTTTCCAAGCCAGCCAACTCACCATCCTTGATTACAACCGAGTTGTTAAAGATCTCAATGGATTGACTTCGGAAGAGTTTCTTGCTGCCTTGCAGGTTAATTTCATCGTTGAAGACAAAGGAGAAGAAATCTACAAACCGCAACGTTTGCATGAATTCTCACTCTATCTTGACGGACACTGGTTTGCATTGACAGCAAAAGAGGGTACTTACGACAATACTGACCCAATCGGGGTGCTTGATGTGGATATCTCCAGTCGTTTGATTCTCGACGAGATTCTCAACATTGGTGACCTCCGTTCTTCTAAGCGTATTGACTTCGTGGGGGGCCTTCGTGGACTTGGTGAGCTCAAACGCCGTGTTGACAGTGGAGAAATGCGTGCAGCTTTAGCACTTTATCCTGTAACAATGCAGCAAATCATGGATATTGCCGATAGTGGAAAAATTATGCCGCCAAAGGCAACTTGGTTTGAACCAAAATTGCGCTCAGGACTTGTAATCCATAAACTGTCATAAACATACGGTTAATAATGGCGTCTTTTGGGACGTCCTTGAAAAACGTTAGATGACAGACGAATTTAAAACAATATCAGCGACAAGCGAGGGATACTACACCGAAAAACGGAGCAAGTTCCTCGCTTTCGCTCATCATGTGGAAAATCATGATGAAATAAAACTTATTTTGGCAGGGTATCGAAAAAAGTACTACGATGCTCGCCATGTTTGTTATGCGTATATGCTTGGTGCCGAACGTACTGATTTTCGTGCAAATGATGATGGCGAACCAAGTAGTACAGCAGGAAAACCTATCTTGGGACAAATCAATTCAAACGAACTGACAGATATCCTTATTGTTGTCGTTAGATATTATGGCGGTGTCAATCTCGGAACTTCAGGACTTATTGTGGCTTACCGTGAAGCAGCAGCAGATGCTTTGGCGCATGCGAAGATGGAGTTGCGACAGGTGGAAGAAGAAGTCAGCTATACCTTTACCTATCCACAAATGAACGATGTAATGCGTATAGTCAAAGATATGAACCCACGTATTATTTCACAAACATATGATAATACCTGTGTCATCCGTATGGCTATCCGTAAAAGTGAGGCGCAACAATTACGTGACAGATTGGCGAAATTGTTGTAATACAGCGTATAATTTTGGATATTTCAGAAAAAAAAGTTACCTTTGCACATTATTTAATAAAGGAAACAAAAAAACAAAATAAAACTATGGCAAAGAGATTCGCCGAACACGGCGGTTTGAACTTGACGCAGGTTAACAATGATATCCTGCAGATGTGGAAAGATAAGAACGTTTTCTTACGCTCTATTGACGAACGAGAGGGATGCCCACAATTCGTATTCTTTGAGGGACCTCCCTCAGCAAACGGACATCCTGGAATCCATCACGTACTTGCCCGTTCTATAAAAGATACTTTCAATAGATACAAGACCATGCAGGGCTATCAAGTACATCGTAAAGCAGGATGGGATACTCATGGACTGCCTGTGGAGCTTGGAGTGGAGAAAGAACTCGGAATTACTAAGGCAGATATTGATAATAAAGAGAGTGAACGCTATATTTCTACAGAAGATTACAACCGTAAATGCCGTGAAAATGTGATGATGTACACCGCAGAATGGCGTGATCTTACTGAACGTATGGGTTACTTTGTGGATCTTGACCATCCCTATATCACTTACGACAATAAGTATATTGAAACCCTGTGGTGGCTTCTTAAGCAATTCTACCAGAAGAACCTTCTCTATAAGGGATACACTATACAGCCTTATTCGCCAGCAGCAGGAACGGGACTCTCGTCACATGAGTTGAACCAACCTGGTTGCTATCGTGATGTAAAGGATACTACTTGTACAGGAATGTTCAAAATCAAAGAGGCAGAAGGAAATGCTGTCGTTGATGCACTCAAACAAAAAGGATGGGGCGAGCTTTATTTCCTTGCTTGGACAACTACGCCTTGGACTCTTGCGGCTAACTCAGCACTCTGCGTAGGTCCAAAAATAGATTATGTGGCTGTTGAAACCTTCAATCCCTATACAGCAGCTCCCGTTACTGTCGTAATGGCAGAAGCACGCTTGAATGCATACTTTAAACAAGAAGGTAAAAATGCTGATTTTGAAGCGTATAAGGCTGGTGATAAAATTATTCCTTGGCGTGTTGTAGAACATTATAAAGGAACCGATCTCGAGAATATTCATTATGAGCAGTTGCTGCCCATGATTTCGCCAATCGGTGAAGGCGCATTCCGTGTTATCCTTGGTGATTATGTGACCACTGAGGATGGTACAGGTATCGTACATATTGCACCAAACTTTGGTGCTGATGATGCTTTTGTTGCCAAAAAAGCTGGTGTTCCTGCCATTGTCCTGATCGATAAGAAAGGCGCAGAGCGTCCTGTAGTTGATCTCGAAGGTAAATACTATTTTGTTGAAGATCTCGATGCTGATTTTGTTAGCAAGTATGTTAATCTGGAAGAGTGGGGTAAATACAGTGGTCGTTATGTCAAAAATGCCTACGATGACACACTTACCGATAAAGACGAAACGCTCGATATCAGTATTTGTATGGACCTAAAAGCTGCTGGCAAGGTTTTCAAAATTGAAAAACATGTCCATAGCTATCCACATTGTTGGCGTACCGACAAACCAGTACTTTATTATCCACTCGATTCTTGGTTTATCCGTAGCTCGGCTTGCAAGGAGAGAATGAGCGAACTTAACAAAACCATCAACTGGCAACCTGAATCAACAGGAAGTGGACGTTTTGGCAACTGGCTTGACAACCTCAATGACTGGAACCTGTCACGTTCACGCTTCTGGGGTACTCCTTTGCCTATTTGGCGTTCAGAAGAAGGAGAAGAAATCTGTATCGGAAGTGTAGAAGAGCTCTACAATGAAATAGAAAAATCAGTGGCTGCAGGCTTCATGAAGTCAAATCCATTGAAAGACCAAGGCTTTGTGCCAGGAAATATGTCGCAGGAAAACTACGACAAAATAGACTTGCACC
>OQVU01000075.1_pt1 | contig 28411 bp, 37 predicted proteins | sample 1691611 | NCBI WGS metagenome assembly OQVU01 (sample SAMN03418272, study PRJEB22391) | human gut metagenome | biome: human-gut; feature: organic feature; material: feces | host: Homo sapiens | place: Tanzania | collected 2013-01
GCCTGCCGTCCGGCTGTATGATTCCGTCCTCCGCTTTTTTTCCTGTCTTTGCTTTATTGCCTGTGACCTTGTCTACAACCCAGTTCCAACCGTTAGTAACTGCCGTATAGTAAGGGCCGTAAATCGGTATTTTTCTTGACCCTTGGTCTATTGCATTGACTACCGCATCATATTTGGAACCACCGCTTTCCAGAGTTTTTTCGTAGGCCGTTGTTCCGCTTTCTCTTACCTCGTCCAGATTGAATACATCTTTCAACCCCTGCTTCCAATCATTGAAGAATTTTTTCAGATTTTCTGAAAGTTTATCCATGTCCCCTGAAACAAGGTTTTTAATAATAAGCGCAAGGTCGGAGAACAGTTGTATGGCCATTTTAAAAGAGGAGCCTGAAAGCTTTGCAAGCTCTGCTCCTACATTTTTTAATCCCTGCACAAGGTTTGAAAGGTCTATGTCATCAAATCCCAGTTCCTTTGCAAATTCTTTGATTTTTGGAATAACACGCCCTATAAGACTTTCACCACCTGCAAAATAATACATCAAATCCTCAAGCACAAGGAAAATACCGCCGGCCATAAGCCCCTTGCTAATCCCTCCGAGCGCAAGCTTCAAAAGGTTCAACCCGCTTATCATTGATTTCAAGCCGCCTGCAAATTGCATTAACTTCATTGTTCCAAATCCGACACCGAGCTTTACGATTACTTTGTCCAGTCCGCCGAACCTGTCTATCAGCTTCTCGACAAAAGGCGCGACTTTCCCCACTGCGCCTGCCACAGCATTGAACACAGAGCCTGCTCCCTTTGCAAGCCCTGTAATTCCTCGCACTATTGCGTCCCTGTTTGTTATAAGATAGTTTTTTATTTTTCGTACAAGAGGCGTAAGCTGTGCCGCTATATCGCTTCCTATAAGCTGGGCTATGCTCTTTCCGGCTTCCTTTACTGCGTTGAATTCGCCTGCGAACGCCGCGGCTTCCTTCCTGTTCTTCTCGGTCATAAAATTCAGGGACTGCGCCTCTTTCAGCTGCTGTTCAAGCGTCTTTCCTGAAAGTTTAAGGCTGTCGTAATACTCGCGCCCTGCCTGTCCCAGAATATCGCCCACAAGCGTCGCCGCCAGCTTTTGGTCATCCATGCTGTCAGCCTTGCTGAACACGGCTTTCATCCTGTCCTCCGCGTCCATGTCCGCAAAGTCGCCGTAGCCTATGCCCATAAGCCCCAGGTTCTTAGCAAGGTTCATGTCCACCGTGCCGGTTTTCAGGTGCTGCATTTTATTCTCGATTCCTGCCATTGCGCCTATAAGACCGTTCGCGCTTGCTCCTGCAATATTTGCGGCGGTTTTCCATTTGGCCAGAGCGTCCGTTGAAGCTCCTATTGAACTTGCAACTTTCAGCTCTGATTGCGCCACGTTGCCTGCGATTTTCGCTGCTCCGACAAGAGCTGCACCTGCCGCCGTGAATCCCGCGATAAGCCTTTTTCCCGACTGCTCAAGTTTCGCCAGCTCCTGCCGTCCGCTTTCAAAGCTCGCCTTGTCGACAACCGCTTTTACTGAATAGAAAAATCCGCCGCTACTCTGGCTCATTGTATATCTCCTGAATCCTATTCTTAGCCCTCAAACAAAGCAGCCCGTCGCACATATCATCAAGGTCAACGGGCTGTCTTGCGTACTCGCCGCAGAAATTATAATAAAGCCACAGAAAGCCGTTATGCACAATCCGCTTAACGGCATTTCCTGCCCTTACTCCTTTGATGTCCGCGTTTCCGCCTTCGCCGGGGCTGGTGTCGAAGGCCGCAGAGATTTTTTTAGCACATATCCGTAGACTGTGTCGGCGATTGCCCACAGCGCGAGAGGCTCTTTCCGGAAGAGGTCGAAGCCCTCTATACTGTCCTCTGCGTTCGAGAGTCTGAATTTCTCGACTTCTCCGTTCGGGCATTTTACCTTCACGTTCTTTCCTGCGATACAGATGCGCATAAGTCGGACTTTTCCCTCAAAGCTGGAATCCTGTATAACACGGCAGATTTCCATTACGCTCGCGGTGTTAAGTCCGTCCTCAAGCTCAATCTCGAACTGGTCAAGATAAGCGGTGTCGCCTACGGCCGCGCTGTTTATCTTCTCCAGTCCCTCGTCATAGACCTTCCTTGTAAGTTTGAGTGCTTCCATTTCTTATTCCTTTTTGTCAAAAAATCACGATTCGCTGTCAGGTGTGTATTCGCCATAGTTCCATACAACCGCGTAGTCCGGCGCGTCGTTTCCCTGGATAATACGGTTCGGGCAGCTCTTGACAGTACAAGATGTGTATGTGTCGCCGCTTGTCGCTCCGTTGATTTCCTGCGTGATTCGGATAGTTCCTCCCACAGAATCCCCCACGCGCTTGAGGAATTTCGCGATTTTCACCATGTCGTCGTCTCCGTTTGTCGCCGTCACGTTGAATGTGAGGCTTCCCGACTTGTTGTTGTTAGTTATGGTGATTGTGTTTCCGTTCGCAAGCGCGATGACCTTCGAGTTGTCCATCAGCTGCTGATCCTGCACCATCTGGCCTTCCAGCTTGAAGCCTCCGATTGTCGTAGGTGTTCCGTCGTTCCACAGGGGATGGGTGAGGGTTACCGTGAACTGTCCTGCCGCTATTACTGTATGATTGCTCATTTTTCTACATCCTCCTTATTTTGACGGCTGTGTTACATACAAAGTGCCGTATACTGTAACGCTTCGGAGCTTGTCGATATAAGTCGCTTCCCATGCATTTGGAACAACAATTGCATCCGCGCTCTTTGCAAGGTCGGAGAACACAGGAGCTGTAATTTTAAAGTCCGCAAGCCTTCCGAAGTTCAGAAAGTCCTTCACAATATCGGAGAGAATCAGAAGAATAGCCTGATACTGGTCGTTGTTCCTGAACTTGTTGCGCTTGGTTATGAGGTTCGCCGTGCGGATTTTGCACATATATTCAATGTAGCTTTTTACCCACTGCGCGCCTACAACGTTCCCCTGGAGTGTCTGCGAGCCTTCTGTCACCACGTTCTCCGTACCGTCCCCCACGTATGTGTTGTAACCGATTTTCTGCTCATCAAGCGTGGCTTTCTGCGTTGCGTCGAGGTTTGTCGGATTTCCGTCCGCGTCGTCCGCTCCGCTTGCACCTATTGTGTTGAACGCGAGCATGTCGATGTCATTCCCTACAGGTGTTCCTGTTGCGTTACTCTGCGCAAGTGTCGCGCCGAGCTGTGCAAGTGCCGCGTTGATTGTGTCGTCCGGATTATAAACAACTCTTGCGTCTGCCGCTACGCCTTTAAGCGCGGAGACAAGACTGCTTTCTTTGGTCAGAACCTGCGGGTCTGATGTTCCTACCCAGAGCTGTGAGTAGAGCGGGTCGGCCTTGCACAGTTGTGCGAGTTGTGTCTGCAATGCGTTGTAGTCGTTTGAAGGCGCAAGTCCGAATTTAAAGTAGGCGTAGTATTTATACGCCTCATAAACCTTATTAAGTGGTGCTTTAGCAGTCACTTCCTCGGCGTCAACGTCATAGATTGCCACCGCTATCTTTGCCGCCTGTGCCGATGTGAAGAATGGAACGAGCCAAGTCTTCAAAAGTCCGCCGGTCAGCTTTCCGTAATTTGAAGAGTCAAGTTCAATCTTCTGTCCTGCCGCAGGGCTTTCTGTCGTCGGAAGATACTCTTCTGCCTTTCCCAAGGGTATGAAAATCAATGCCTTGGTATAATTTTCTCCTGACACAGGCTCGATTACAGTTTCAATCGGAAACTGCACATTCACCTGCGCTATAGAGCCGTCAAATGCTGCCATTTATTTTTCCTCCTATGTCTATAGTCTTTAATGGTTTTTGGTCTGTGTCTATCAGGTCATACCAGATTATCTGGACGTTCGGAACATTCCACGCAAGAACTGTGTTGTTTCCGTCCTGGAAAAAAACGGAGGATACAGCGTTGAAGTCGCTAAGCATTACCGCTCCGCGTATCTTTTTAAGCTGTTCCTTTACATCCGCCCTTAATGGCCAGAACGCCACACTGTACGCCAGCTGCTCGCTGTCAGGCCCCACAAACTGAAGCTCAACGCTCGCTATTTTTATTACCGCCGCACTTTCCACTCCGTCCTTTTCTTCAACGTAAAAAGGGGCGGTGCGCGGATTGTTGCTCTTGATTCTATATGAGCACCAGTTCGCTATGTTCGCCTTTTCCCTCTGCGGATTCCACCAGTTCCCTTGTTTAGGCACTACGTGGCTCTCGTCAACAGAAAGAATTTCCGCCAAGATTCCACGCAGCGTCGTCTGATTCAGTTGCATTGTTTCCCACCACCTTTTCAAGTGAATAGCGGTAAAATCCGCCCTCAAAGCTCCAGTCGTTTCCTCCTGTCAGCCGGAACACCGAGCCGTCTTTTCTGATGAATTTTCCGTCAAGGTTTCCTGCGGATGTCCAAAGCTCGCAGGTGTTTCCCTGCACAAGGTTTCCGTTTCCGTCCTTTAGCCTGCTTCCTCCTGTGTTCTGGAATACACCGATAACGGAAATTTCCGAGCCTTCCTCAATATCCCAGCCGCCGTTTATCCGCGGTGTCATATCATAGACAGACACATTCCGCTGCTGTTCGGCGAACCCCAGAAGCATATCGCCGTAGATTCCCGCCATTACTTGCCCTCCACGACAAACTCAAGCGAGTTGATAAGGTCTCCGCCGTCAATAAGAGGCGTGTCGCTTCCCTTGAATTCAATTGTTTTGCTGCTGTTCGGGACGTTGGTCTTGTAGTAATCGCTCCGCACAAACTTTTGCACAGCTCCCACAGCCTTTGTCCCCAGCTTCGCCCAGTTGGCTTGCCCTTTCCTTGCGTTGTCAGTCTGTTTTTCAGCCTCTTTCAGAAGCTCCTCTTTTTCAGAGAGAAGTCCTTCCTCGATGAACGGACGCGCCGGAATGTTCGCGCTTCCGAACGTCAGAATCTTCGCAAGCTCCGCGGTCTCAATCGCACTCTCATTCTGGGGGTCGTCCCTGCCGTCTATTCCCACGTATTTTCCGCGTCTTTTCTCGTTCGGCTTCTCCGTGTCCGCCTTGTGAAGCGTCGGCACGTGTTGTCTTCCTGCCATGAACCCGACCAGAACCTCCGTGTCAATGTCTGCCACAAAGTCCTGGATTTCTTTGGGACTGGCGGTCTGATTGCACTCAACCTTCACATCAAGCATAGATACCGAACCTTTCGGGTGCTCCCTGAATCATTATCAGGGCTTTCTGTCCGAACACATTCGAGTTGAGCTGCTTTATTCCCTCCTGTGCGTCCATTCCCTCGAACGACAGGGAAGTACCGCCTATGCTTTTGGCACTTACTGCCATTCCTCCGTTTCCAAGAACCCCGGACGCGCTCTGTGGCTTGGTGTCCAGAAGATACCACGCCACAAGAAGGTTCATGCAGAGCGTGCGCTTCTTCTCTCTTATCTCTGCAGAAAGGACACCCCACAGGCTCAATACGCCGCTGAACATGACAGAAACAAATTCGTACGCCGAGTTTATCTCGTCATCTGTAAGAGTTGGAAAATTTCCGGCGAACAAAAAAGTGTTTCTTGTCATACTATTTCCTTATTCAGCCTTTTCAAGTTCTTCAATCAGGGCTGTTTTCTTCTGCGCAGGGTTTATGCCCTTTGCTTTCGCCGCCTCCTGAAGCTCCTTGTATTCCATTGCGTTCCAGTCCTTTTCAGAGCTTTCAGCACTGGCTTCGTTCTGTTCTGATTTTTCATTGCCGGAATCGGCGTTTATGTCGGCCGCGGCGGACGGTTCTTCCGATTTCTCAATCTCTGCAAGCCGTGCTTTCAGTGCCTCATTCTCCACGCGCAGCCTGTCAGCCTCGCTTTTTGCCGTGTTTATCTGCTCGTTTGCAGGCACGTAGCTTGCCGGGATTTTATTGAGTATCCGGTACTTCTTGCCGTTCACAAGCTCGCGGAACAACGGCTCTGAATTCTGGAGCTTCTCAAGCTCCGCATCCGATACTTCCGTGATGTTCCGCATATCGCCCTGCGCAAGGCGCGCAGGCACTGTCTTCCCGATTGATGAGAATGTTACAGGGTACTGGTAGAAACTCTGAATGTATTTGCTCATTTTTCTTTTGTCCTCTTTTCAAAAAAAATCAAGGACAGTTTTTAACACTGCCCTTGTTCTATTTCTACGCCTTCACGCCGAAGCCTGAATAGCACTTGACCGCCTGTCCGACCGGTGCGAATACTCCGGCAAACCTGCGGAGCACCGCATGCTGCTGGTCGTAGCTGTTCGGATATACAGGGTAGGTGAAGTTCTCCAAAGGAACACCAAGAAGAAGCAGATCCTGCTTTTCGTCGTCTGTTCCTGCTCCGATTTCCGGGGCTGTGATTACCAGCTTGTCCGAGCCTGAATTGTCAAACTCGTTGTTTGCAGAGAGGAACGGATCAGCGAAGAATTCCACCTTTGGCTTCGAGCCGTTCTTTGTCACGCCTGCCTCGAAGTTCTCCTCAAAAATCTTCAAAGGCGACTTCGGCTCGTAGTTGTTGCTGTAAGGTGTCGAGGTGAGCACGTTGTATGCTTCCGGCGACATAGCCACGCGCACAACATCAAACTTGTTCTTACTTGTACCCATAAAGTCAGTGATTGCCTTTGCAAGAGCCTGGTACATCGTGTAACCCTTGTTGGTGTCCGTTGTGTCCGCAAGGACTTCATTGAGCGTCTTTCCTGCCCATGAGGTAAGACCGTTTACATCAAGAAGACCGATTGTGTTCGTGTCCTCGTTGCCGTAGTAGGTCAGGTAGTCTGTAATCATGTCGATTACGTACTGCGCATACCTCTGCTTTTCCGCCATGAGAGAACCTGCGAACGGAGAGCCGTTGTCGCCTTTGGCTCTTTCCATTTCCTCAACAGTGAAGTTGAAGAACACCTTGATGTTGATAATCGGCGCGCTCATGATACCTGACTGCACGTTCACATTCTGCTTCATGTTCGCCGCGACAGTTCCGCTCTCGCCAATCAGGCCCCAGCCGCTGTAAGCCGCAAGCTGGAGGTTCTGGACTTCTCCCCACGGATTTGTTCCGCCGAGCCTTTTAACAAGGTCGCGCGCGTGGCTGTAGAGAAGCGGCTGCTTGAAAAGTTCCGGGAAGTACGAGGCGTTCCACGGTGAGATTGACTGCATTGTGACAAGCTCGCCTGAATCTCCTACGTAGCTCTGGATTCCGCTCTTTGAACATACGACATCGTATTTTCCTGTGCGGATGTTATACCGCGGCTTCATATTGACCGCGAGAGGGTTCTTCTTGTAGAGGGCCTCAATCTCCGCGCTGTTTCCAATGACAGAACCGAGCACCGCATGGTCGCCCACATAAATCGGGCTGTTCACTGCGCTTGCAGGCACGCCATATTTCGGGTCGCTTGCGCGTCCTATCTGCAATGTGGCATCGCGGAGCAGGTGGTTGGCCTTTCCGTTTGCCGACACAAGGCGGTTTGCAATTTTTCCCACCTTTTTAAATTCCGAAGAGCAGTTAATAATCATCTGTCTTTTTCTCCTTTATTCCAAATAGAGCAGTGCGCCCTGTCCTGTTACATTGCGCACGCTTGCGCCTGCAAGGACTTCATAGCCTTCACCTGCTTCTGCGCTTGAATCGATAAACTCGATTGCGCCTGTTGTTGTACTGTATACAACCTTGCAGCCGATTTTCGGGTCGATTGCGCCTGTTCCTGCCTTAGTCCAGCCCTCAAGCCACACAAAGCCGTGGTTTACAGCTGCGCACTGGAAACCTGCAAGATAGCGGTCTGGGTGAGCCGGAGCGTTCTGCGCCACAGCGTCATCGAATACAACAATACCGCGCACAATGTCCTTGCTTACCGCGTGTCCTGCCTTGAAAAGTTCCGGGCTGTCCGGGTCTGACGAGCAGACAACGCCGAATTTAAGACCGTCTGTCAGGCTGTCATCAACGATTCCTCCGAGCTTAAGGTAGCCCTCCTGGAGCGGCATTGCCTGCGCGTTCAGCTTGAGCTGTCCTTTAAATCCGATTTTCAATGAAAGATTTGAATCCATTTATCTTCCTCCCTGTTTGATTCTTGCGAACATCGCACCTATGCTTCCTTCGCCTGGCACGCCGCCATTCATTGTCACTGGAATGTGCGGAGCGTGGTCTGTTACCGTCTCCGTTTCTTCCTCTTCTTTTTTCTTTTCTTCTGTCTTTTCACCGGAATCCTCCGCGAGACGCTTCTTAATAAACTGGTAGATTTCCTCAAGGGTGTACTGCGCGTTATCCTTTCCTTTATCCGGCGCGGTTGTTTCTTCACCGTTTGCGTCCTTTGTCTGCGTTTCAGCCTTCTGTGTCTCTCCGTCCTTTTGTTCCGCAGGAGGTGTTTCTGTCTCCTTTACGGCGGTTTCCGGCACATCCTTCATCGCCTCTGTGTCCAGCTTCTCGAACAGGTCGGCCACCATTTTTGCGGCTTCATTCGCGGTTGCTCCGTCCTGCTCCTTGACGCTCTTGAAGTCCTCAAGGAAGCGGTCGAGCTTTCCCTTGTCGTCCGATTCCGGCAGGTCAGCGCTCATTGATTTGAGCTCCTCAACCTTTCTGTTGATTTCATCATCTGAAAAGGAATCCTTTTTTTCCACAAGCTCCGTGATTTTATCGCGGAACGCTCCCATGTCCGTGTCTGTGGTCTGCACCCTTTTGCGTGCGAGCCTGAACAGTCCTGTAAGAAGTTTCATTCTCCTTTTTCTCCTATGCCTTTTTACTGTCAAAAATAAGACCAAAAATAACGCTTAAAAGAGCCAGCACGAGTCCGCTGATTTCTTTAAATATTGCCTGCTGCATACCTCCGATACAACACAGAACGCCGCCGATTACAGCAAGTGCAATCACCACAACGGTCTTCCAGCTGAACGCGTTTTTTTCCTTCGCCTGCTTAACGGCGGAGATTACCACCGCGCACAATGCGAACGAGGCGAGTGCAATCTCAATGACCACCGCAGCCTCCACCTGCACGAAATTTCCCACGACAACGGCAGCCGCAAAAAGAAGCGCGCCGATTACCGCGATGATTTTGTTGTTCATTCTGAACCTCCTGTTTATATAGTCTTTTTGGGATTTCTGTCCCATAATTCCGTTATTGAAGCCCTCCGCTTCCTACTTCCTTGCCGTTCTCCTTAGCCCAGGCAGTCCACCGTTTTCTTATAACGTCGCAGTAGTGCGGATCAAGTTCCATTACCCTTGCAATCCGGTTTGTCTTCGCAGCCGCTATTATGGTTGTGCCTGAACCTCCAAACGGGTCAAGCACTATGTCCTCCGCCTTGCTGGAGTTCATGATAAGCCGCTCAAAAAGACGCACTGGCTTCATCGTCGGATGAGCCTCGCTTCTTGAAGGCTTATCCTCGTAAATAATTGAAGTCTTTACTTCGCTGTCAAAGCGTTTCAGTTCCGCTATGAGCTGCTCCTTGCTCATCTTCTTCCAGTCGCCCCTTGTTTCGTCGAACACCGTTGAAAGGTCGCGCCGTCCCTCCCAGTAGTGTCCGGCTCCCTCTTTCCAGCCGTAAAGGCACGGCTCGTGACGCCACTGATAGTCCTGGCGTCCAAGGACAAGAGAATTCTTCACCCAGATAAGACACTGCCTCACAAGCCCCTTGCAGTTTTTTACCGCCTGCCGGAAGTTGTAGCCCTCGCTGTCAGCGTGCCATATATAAAACACTCCTCCGGCTTTCAACGCTCCGAACATCACGCCGAACGCGTCGGTAAGAAAATTTAAGAACGCATTGTCTTCCATGTTGTCATTTTGAATTTTTAATCCGTTTCCACCCTTGTAGTCCACATTATAAGGCGGATCAGTAATAATAAGGTCAGCCTTGCTATCCCCCATAAGACGCGCCATATCATCCGCGCTGGTGCTGTCGCCGCACATAAGCCTGTGTGCGCCCAGCTCGTAAATTTCGCCGGGCTTTGATATTGCCTCTTCAATTTCGGCTTCCGGTACATCGTCATCACCTGTCGTGTCCTTCATCACGTCATCAATAGAAAAATCCAGGACTCCTTCCGGGAGAGCCAAATCCTCAAGGCAGATATTCAGCCCCCCCCCGATGAATTCACGCACGCTGTCCGCCGTCATTCGTCCGTAGGTACTGTTCAATTTCAGAAGCATTTCCTTTGCGTCTGCCTCGTTCTTGCAGTCAACGTAAACAACAGGTAGAGGAGGAATCTGTTCCCCTCCTGCCACCATTCTCTGCAAAGTTTCAAGCCTTCCGTGTCCGTCAAGGCAATGGTTCACGCCGTCGTGCTTCCAAATAAAGAACGGAAAGCTGAACCCGTGCTTCCTGATTGAACGCTCGATTTTCTCGTAGTCCGTGCTGTCGCGCTCCTTCAGGTTTCCCTGGAACTCCGTTATCTCTGAAAGGTTCAGAGTGTCCTTTGTGCTGCACTTTATCTCAATCATTCCGCCTTCCTTGCCGCGCTTGCCCAGTCAGTGCCGTATCGGTCGATTATCTCCTTGAAGTCCTCAAGGTCATGCTTTCTTACGCTGTATGTTTCCTCTCCGTCCGCGCCCGGCTCGATTCCCACGTGCAGAAGCTCGTGGAACATAACAGTCTTTATTTGCTCCTCTGAAAGCCCCACAAGATTGTTTCTGAAAAGCGTTATCGTGAAGTCGCTTGTGATTGCCCAGCGGTTTTTTGCCGCCACCTTCTCGCACTCGCCAAGCACAAGCCTTTCCCTGCCGTCTTTTTTTGTGCTGTCCGATTCAAGGTAAGTGATTTTCACCCGGCTGTCCTTTATGTAGACGAGCGCAGGCTCCTGTGCTATCAGCTTTTCCGCTATAGCCCTGTAGTTTTCATTGATTTGTCTGTGTTCCAAGATATACTCCTTACCTTACCCTATCAAATACACTGCCTCTTACAATTTCAAAAATTGATTTGACTTTCGGGGCGGTATCGGTTATATTTAAGGAAACAACGCGAGTTGTATCGGCTACACGTTCATCGTGTACAGTGCCGTCGTCGCTGGCTGTCTCCCTGAGAACGCCAGCTTTTTTTATTTCATCTTTGACGTTTCCAGCATTATGTATTAAACTGTATTTATAGTTGCCTGCTTGCCGTCGGGTTTGACCACCGACACCGTTTGTTGAACGGTCAATTGAAGAATCGGTCACTTCCGAGCAGGCGATTTTCATTTCTGATACATCATTCTTTCTGTTGCTGCTCAAAATTTTCTTTAGCTTTTCCCCGGTTACTTTGTCTGTCCTTTTGAACATTGTTTTTCCGCGCAGCTTCTTGTTTTTCTTTCCGTCAAGAATTTCTTCAAAATAAAGCGTTGTTCCGTCATCAAAGGATTTGGCATAGATAACGCGGTCTTCTCCCTCTCTTTTTACACCAAAGGCTATAAAGTCCGGGCTGTCTATTATGTCCTTGATTCTGTCAAAGTCTTTCTGCTCAACAGGAACATTTGCCGGGTCGTTTTCGTTTCCTTTTCCATGCTCCTTTAGAACGTGATTTTCAAAATGATTTGTTGTTTCATGCTCATATCCTGAAAAGTCAAATCCGCTTTGCTTTGCAATATCAACGAACCAGTCCGCAACTTTTCCCTGCGGTTTTCTCTCAAACTTCTTCACGTGGTCTTTGCTCGCGTTGTCGTTGCCTTTCGGCGCGCCGTCCTTTGTCCGTGCCAGCTCGAACACGCTGGGCTCTCTCTTCGCTCCGTCCATAACGACCGCATACTCTCCGCCGCGTCCTGCCGGAAGAAGCGCGAGGTGGTTCACGTCCGTTATCTCTTTCATAACGATGTCGTATTCCTGTCCGTCCGGGGCTTTTCCTTTCTGCCACTCAAAAGACGCCACATATCCTGGACTAAGCTGTATCTCGCCGCGCTCGTAGGCGTTCAGAGCCTCGTCATCGTAAATCATCACCGTTGAGCGTATTCCCACCTCGTCAGTATCCTTTATCCAGTCGATGAACGGATTCTCCCCAGTGTAGCCCACAGCCAGCCTGCGGAAGTTCTGGCCGTCAACAGGCGTGTTCGGGTGGTGGTGCGTAAGTGGCAGCATTTTGAATTTGTCGCACGCCGCCGCAAGCACAAATGCCGGACGGTAGATTTTGTAGATCTGCTTTTTCTCCACCCAGTCCGGTGCGCCCTGCCCCGGAAGCGGAAGCCTCAAAGTCGGGATTTCCTCAAGCGCATAGTCATATATTCCGCTCACCGCGATTCTTATGTTCTTTAATTCTGCCATACCCTTATAGTCTTTTTAAAATAAAAACGCCCTTTTTCCGTTATGGAAGCCTTTCAAAAGAAAGCGGAAAAGGGCGGGGGATTATTTACCGTTCCCCTTCGGGTCTTCACCTTTAATCTGCGCCTGCACTGCTCGTCCCCATGCCTCCCATTCCTGCACAAGGAATTCATAGTAACCAAGAAGCTCCGCCCAGTCCTTTGCGGTTTCCGGGGCTTTCTGCTCCGTTCGTTCCGGCATTGGAGGAAGCACAACATCATCAGCCTTTGGAAGCGTCGCACAGCCTGCCGTTATTAAGCTCAATAATACCGCCGATAATATCCGCAATATCTTCATCGCTTATGCTCTCCTGTATCTTTTTTATAAACGCGTCCTTTTTCCGGTTTATCTCCGCCAGCTCGTTGGAATGTTTCAATAAAACCCCTATGCTTCTGTCCTGCTGCTTCACGCTCTCCGACAGAGCCTTGATTTCCACGTTCTTCATTCCGATAATTTTAAGAAGCACAATGACTGCCACGCAAAGAAAAGCGAGGACAGCCGCAATAGCCACATAAAAATAAATTCTTGTCATTCTTCCGTTTTCTCCTGCTTCCTGAATTTGTCAAGCATTATGTTCATGTCGATTGTCCCGGCTCCGAGCGCATAAACAACCGCCCACATCTGGCATATTTCCCCGGAGTCCGCATTGAGCACGCCCAGCCATTTAAGCACGTGGCAGAGGATAATTCCAACCACCGCTACAATTTTCATTACCTTCGACAGCGTCTTTGCCGGCAGCTTTCTTTCTTCTGTGTTTCCGTCCTGCTTCATTCGTCAATTCCTTTAATATGCATTATCCGCATTGTGGAGGGCTTTCCGTTTTCCACGCATACCGAGGACTTCAACGGATTGAACGCGACTTTTCCATTCTCCACGCCCACCCAGTGGGATTTCCCATTGTAGTCATACCGCACCGGACATCTTTTCTTTATATGAAAGATGTATTTGATGTTCACAAAGTCAACGGCTTCCATCTTCCTTCCTGTGAGCCGTCTTATGGCTTCCGCCCATTTCACGGTGCAGTCCTCTTCCAGAGCCTTCGCTTGTATAAGGCTGTCAACCGTCATTATTGCTTCCGCGTCATCGTCCGGCTCAATGCCCAGACACCACATAAGGACAAACGCGCAGCAGCCATAGTCTTTTATGGCCTTAAGGTTTCCGGCCGGGAAGTGGCTGTACAGCTCCGCCGCCAAGCTCTGGGGATGTTTCATTTTAAACCTACCTTTATTGCAATATAACTGATAAGAACTGTCATTATTCCGCTTGCAATTACTCCCAGCCACCGAATGGCTGTATCTCCGTTTTTTTTGTCGAGTTTCAGTACCTTTTCCGCTGTGTCCGCCAGCTTCTTCTCCACGACAGAGAGCCGGTATTCCTGGAGCTGTGTCTGCGTTATGAGGTCTGTCAGCTTGTCTATCTTCTTTTCAATTGCGCCGAGCCTGTTCTCAAGGTCTTTGTCCTGTTCCATGTTTCCTTTCCTTGCGTTTTCCTATTCGTCGTATCCGTTAATCTCGATAAGACAGCGCGGATTATTTTTTTCATAGAAATTTCTTATCTCCAGAAGCCGCACAATCTGCCACTTGTCGTCCTTTATTACCTTGCAGTCCGTAAGCAGATCAAGTATCGAGCTTGCACCGTTGTCGCTGTCGCGCCGTCTGTTGTCGCCGTGGTAGAATGTCATTTTTATTCTGATTTCCCTTTCTATGGGCATTACATCTTTTTCTTTTTTCAGGAGCAGTAACTGGTTGTTTATTTCAGTCATTGCCGCCGTGTTCCATTTTCTGTACCGTTCGCTTGGTATGTTCCTGCCGCCTTTCAGAACAATACGGCTGTTCTTCTTCGCCGGTGTCTCGCCTTTTATTATAAATCTGTACATAAAAGCCCCCCTTAATCATCAGCCCATTCAACCGGCACAAGTCCGCACCTGCAGTTATAGTCGTTTATTTCTTTCGGGAGATTGTCAACGTCAAATATTTTCTTGTTCAGCATTCTGTGTGTTTCCCTTACGCGTCCGTCATTTGCTGTGAGCCACTGGACTTTTGTAACTCCCGCGCTCCTGAATGTCGCGAGCGTGCACGCCTTGTTGAACCTCGCCATCTGGTCGCGCGCAAAAAGACGCGCCAGGTGTTCTCCGCGGTTGAACGCGTCTTTTGTCAGGTCGTCAAGTTTCAGTTCGTCCGTCCTGTTCATCGCATAGTCCGTTATGCGCTTTAAAATCGCGCGCTTTATGTCTTCCTGCTCCCAGTCTATGCGCTCCAGTGAGTTCTGCACGTAAAGGCGGCGCACCTCGTCCATGTTGTCGTCAAAGAATTTCTTCTTGTCTATAGTGAACGACTGTAAAATCCTTTTTGTCTTTCCGTCCGCATCGTCAAGAAGCCTTTCAAGATATTTCTTCTGTTGTTTTTTAAATATCCTTTCAACGTCGCTATAGAATTGCTCGTCATGCTGCGCCTGCTCTTCCTGATTCTCCTCGAACCATTCATGCTCAAGGCTGTTGGCCACGCTTCCCATATTTGCACGGTTCGCGGTTTCCTCCTGCTCCTTTCGCATTTTCTCGCCCATTTCGTCAAAGACTTTCATCAGTCTCTCAAGGTTTTCTTCTTCCTTGCCGTCCGCCACAAGCGCGCGGTCAATGGTGAGTCCGTTCCTCTTGATTTTATCCTTCAGGTCTTTCAACAGCTGCGCGGCAAGTTTTTTGTACCGGCTTGCGAGTGTTTTTGCCAGCTCGTTCTCAATGGAGAACAAAGGCCGGGGGATTCCCATTCTTCTCATTCTAAGGAAGCCCTGCCGTGTCTTTGGTGAGTAGATGTAGCCGTTTATCTTGAGAGGGTAGACGCTATTTGCCATATTTCAGCCATTCAAAGGTTGTGCCGAGCACCGGTGCGATTTTCCTTATGTCGTCATCGGTCGGGTTGGATGTGGGGATTCCTGTCATCCAGCTTGAGATTTTTATTCCACCATTTGAGGCTATCTCATTCCATTCGAGCCTGCTCTCAATTTTTTTCTGCATTATGCGTCTGAATAATTCCGTCATACCTTTTTCTCCTTTTTTATCATACTTCATTGCGCAATGCCGCCAATTGCTCCCCCAACATCGCGCCCTGCGTTCAGCTGCTCCCACAGGCTCTCGTCTATTCCCTCGCTCTCGCCTGCGCCAAGCTGTGCCATTGTGTTCTCATCCAAGTCCGCGCTAGGTACAAACTTCTGCGCCACACTTATCGCCGTAGACAGAGGCACGCCCATTGCCACGAGCTGGCCCGATATTGTAGTGAACGCCTGCCCGAGCTGTGCCCTGTCGCCGTCGCTTATGATTACGCCTGTATCCGCCTTTATACTCACCTTGTCCGCTATCTTCGCCTGCTCACTGTCAAGTCCGAAGCACGAACAGACAAGAATTTTTATGCAGTTCTTAAAGCAGGGGGATACAGTGTTGAACAAAAGCCTTATAGCCTCGCTCTGCTTGAGCGTTACATCGTCCTCGTTGTCGCTTGCCAGTCCTGTAGCTTTTTCTGCAAACAGAATTGATTCGGGTACGGAGCTTGCCGCGCACAGTGCAAGACGCGCCTCGTTGATAAGGTCGCGGAATCCGGTGTATGTTCGCTCAAGGATTTTGATTTCGCCCACGCTGTTTATCGCCTTGGGGTGGAGAATGCTCCATTCCCTCATCTGCTTTTCATTCTCCTTGAAGAACTGCTTTGCGAATTCCGGGCCGTTCTCGATGATAAGCCCGTCCGCAGGTATCGCGTGGTACATCAAACTTGACTGCTGCGCCATTATCGGAAGCGACATCTTCATTATCTGGTAACTCTCAAAGTCTTTAATCCAGCCTTCGAAGTCGCTTGTAGACCAGCCCATCTGCTGTATCGCTCCCCAGAACGGCAGCTTGCTCGGACGTACCATTGCCATTCGTTCTGTGCTTACGCGTACGCCTCCGAGCGGAATAAAGAGGCTTCTTGCATAAAGGTATTCTTGAGCCGTTATGTTGTACTCCGGCACGAATACACAGTTCCAGCGGTCTGCGTTCACCCAGTATCTTATGAAGTCCTGCTTCTTTCTAAGCCCCTTAAAAAGTTCGCCTGTTGTCTTCTGGAAGGTGAGAGGGGTATCGCCGTCAAGGACAGGGTAGGCGACCGCACCGCCGAATATAAGAGCCTGCGTTATCGCCTGTGAGTATGCCTCGTTGAATCCGCATTCATTTGCGTAGTCCTCAAGCCGTGTGATGTCGTCAGGACTCATCTGTGAGCACTCAAAATGCACACCGTTCAGTGAAAGGCAGCCGGCTTTCTTGTTGATAATTCTTGCCGGCACTCCGCCGTTGGCATAGTAGGCCGTCGCCTCTGACGGTGTGATTGATACCGGAATAAAGCTTTCTGTCTGCATTCCCGGATCTATGAATGTGCCTATTCCGCTTACAGGGTTGTTGTAGCCGTCCTGTACTATTCCCTTGTTCTGCGCCAGCTTCTCCGCGTTTGCCCTTGCCTCCATATCCGCTTTCAGCTTCTGCGGAAAATCGGATATAAGCCGCCTGCGCATTTCCTCCGCGCTCTGCGTCCCTGGTCTTGCGTCCTGGACCACCGCCCCCAGCTCGTCGCGTATCGTCTCTAGCTCGCCTGCGTCCAGTGTGATTTCGCCGTAGCCGTCCTCTGTCTCCCTTGAGCCGCTCTCGTGCCTTGCGATTATCTCGAATATCCTTTTGTGATGTGGATTGGTTTCTGTTGTCTGTAGTTCTTCAAATCTTGCCATACCCTTATAGTCGTTTTATAAAAATATCTGACTGATAAAATCTTCTATTTCTGATTGCTTTTTAGTAGTTGCCGCTTGTCTGCCTGACTGGAAATGAAACGATATTAAAAAGGTTTCTGCTTCATTTGCAGCTTTTTCAATTGTTACATTTTCCACTAAGTCAAGATTGACAATCTCCTTTTCTTCTTCTAAAAACAATGCTTTCATTTCCGTAATCTCCTATAAGTATTTGTTTTGTTTTATCATATTCCAAAGCCCCGCAATCGATTTGACTTCCGGGGCTTCGTGTGCTATATTATCTGTGGCGACTGACTGATTTAATTCAGCTCCGCTCTTTATGGCTGGATGTTCTCCAGCCTTTTCTATTTCCATTACTTCAATTGAATATAACCTGTGTCCGTGTTGCTTTGATTCTTTTACTGTTATCCATGCTCTTGCTTTTTGATGATTGCAAGTTATGAATATCTGATTAAATCTTTTTATTGATATAATGTTTGGATCATTATCTTTGTCTGGGTGAGTAAGTTTTAATTCTGCATTTTTGTATAAATCTACAACTCTTTCTGCTGCGTCAAAATGTTCTTCTGGTGTAAATCCATTTGCCATTGATTTATTAAGCGCTTTGTCGCTTCCAAGTTTTCCGATTGTATGTTTTGATATTTTTGTAGTTCCAATTGTGCTATTTTCAATAACTCCTTTTGTTACATAGTCCTTTAATTTATCCGCTAAATTATTTCTGTATTTTGTTCTAGTTTCATAAGGAACTTTTGACGCATATTCAAATTCAGTTTGTTTTCCTTTTTGCACAAACTGTCCGTTGTTTCCGTGTTCCATTCCATTCTCATCAATCTTGTTATCCGCCACATATCCGTATCTTTTTACGCTGCTGAACATTTCCTGTATTGTCATACATATATAGTCGCTTGCCCTAGAACAGCTCCAGCTCGCGCTGGTTTTCCTGTTTCTTCCCGATTATAAAGTCGCAGATAAAATTCCTTGCGTAGTCCGGGCTTATCAGGCTTCTTTCCTCGCTGCATATCCCCGCTTTTATTCCCTGCTTGCATTTGTTTATTATCTTCTGCTCCTTGTCGTTCTGCCGGGTGAATCCGTGTGTCGGCTCGAAGTTCACAAACCAGTACGCGGTAGGCTTCACGAACCAGTCTCCGCGCTCCATTCTGTTCTTGTCGATAAATGTGGGATTCGGGAAGTTCTGCGTTCCAATCAGATAGGACGGCTTTGTCGCAGGATTCTCAATCACCAGCTTCCGGTTGTCGTGCTCCGCAATAAACATCATCTTATAAAGCAATGTGTGAAACAGTGTTCTTTTCTCCAGCCGCTCGATTGCGTCCTTTATCTGCTCTGTCTTTGGCTTGTGCCTGTTGTTCAGGTTTGTACGGCGGGTTAATCGTTACCTGCACAAAGTCGTTGTATTTCTCACGGCAGGAAGTAAGAATCCTTTTCAGAGCCTCCCGGATTCCCTCGTCTTCTGGAATCTCAAGACACAGAAACCCTTTTCGAAAAACTCTTTTCATTGTGATTCTTATTTCCGCCATGATTCTCTATCTCCTAGAACGGAACGTATTCCGGGAATTCTTCACCCGGCTCTTTCTGGTTCTTCCGTTCGATATAAAGCTCCGAGAGATAGTCAATGACCTGCTTTGCAGTCCGGGTCTGTCTCCATTTTCCGACCTTCGCGCATTCCTCCTTGGAGAATACAAGCGAGCCGTCGGAGAATTGCTTTCCGAGAAGTTCGTTTATAAGCTCCCTTTCTTCCTGCGTGTCAGGGCCGCCTTTCATCTGTGGAGTTGCCTGTCTTTGTTGTTGCGGCTGGCTTGAACGGTTCGGGCTATGGCTGGTGTTGTTGCTTTGCGGCTGTTCCTGCGGTGTGTTCTTGTACTTCGAGCCGTCCCAGCGTCCGGCGTATATGTCGGCCGCAACGCCCAGCATTTTAAGGCTTGTGCTGAACGCGTCCGTTACGGCCATTTTGTAGCCCTCGTCATTTGATTGAAGCCCCGCGTTGAATGCGTTCACCAGCTTGCTTCCGCCGATTCCGACTATAGGGTCTGACCATTCCTTTGTGTCCGCGTTCCTGATGAACACCGCCACCTGCGCGAATGCCAGGACTTCATCTTTCGCGCCTTTCTCTGTCCACAGTTTTTGTATTTCGTATTTCCAGCCGATTCCGACAAGTCCGAATTTCTCGGTCATAGCCTCATACCGCCACTGCGGATTTATATCCGTTTTGCCTTTCAGGTTTCCGGCTGTGATCTGCCTTAGGGCTGTTGCCGGCGGCTGGCTCAATGATTTGTATATTTCTATTGCGGTCATCTTATCTCCTCAATCTCAAGGATTCTGTATTCGCACTCATCTAAGCCGTAGATTCTCTTGCATTCCGCTACGCTTCTTACAATACATTCCCGTTTTCTCCATTCTCCGTGCGAGTATTCGTCGCGGTATTCAAAGACAATTCTTTTCATCGCTGCTTCTCCTAGTTTCCGTAGTAACCGTAGCCGTTGTTCTGCTGCTGGCTGTCGTTGCCGGAATTTCCGCCGAGCAGCTGGACGTTTTCCGCGCCGACTGTCACCCGGCTGAAATTCTGACCGTCTTTCTGCCACCGCTCCTGCTTTAAAAAGCCCTCGACCGCTATCTGCTTTCCTTTTGTCATGTAGGGCCGGAGGCTTTCCGCCATTTTTCCATAGATTTTCACATCAAAAAAACTTGCCTCATCGACCCACTGGTCGTCCTGTTTCCGGCTTCTGTTCACGGCGATTGACAGATTGCCGATAGCCGCTCCGCTGTTCGTATACTTTATCTCGATGTCTTTTGTCAGGCGTCCTACAAGGACTGTCTTATTTATATCTGTCATATAAGCTCCTTCTGTCGGGCAAAAGCGCCACACAAAGTTTTAAAGCCTTGTGTGGCCTTAGGTTTTACCCTGGCTGTCTTTCCAGCTGTCAATCCAAATTGTGCTAATGCGTGTCTTTTTCCACGCCGTCAATATATCTTTCCCATACGGGAAGATTTCATTTTGTGTACACTCCAGAACCCTTGTCCTGAAGCTCCGAGTAGGTTATGCCGTGGTCGGACATATAGTTACGCAGGTCAAGAAACTGGCTGCGTGTAAGGCTGAAAACGAGGGCGTATTCCTCCCGCGTCTCCGTTCTCTCTGCCTTTATTTCAAGTCCGAGTGCGGCGCTTGCAAGGTCGACGGATTCATTCTCGCTTTCCGCCTTTTTCTCCTCCTTCCATTCGTCCTTTTTCTGCTCCTGGATTTTCTTGAAGCGTTCCACTTCCTCGCGTTCCCTCTGCTCTCTGGCGAGCCTTTCGCGGTTTGCCTTGAGCTGGTTCGCTTTCTGCATGGCTTCTGTTATAGACAATGTGTCAAGGTAGACCGTCTTAAGAAGCGACACGTCTTCCTGCGGAAACTGCTCAAGGATTTTCAGCTCGTCAAAGGTTTTCTTCTGGATTGCGTCGATTTCTGCGAGGACATCTTTCAGCTTTGCGGTTTTGTTTGTCCATTTTTTGATGTCAGTTATCTTCGATAAGTCAGTGATGTCGAAAAGAGAGAAGCCTGTTCTATTCCAGTACTCCTCGATTTTCTCCCATTTTTCGCCGCGCTCCCTTTCTTCCTCTGCCTTGACAATCTCATCAAGACCGGCGCTTGCGGCTTTTATAGCCTTGCAGGTTTCTGTGATTGTGATCTTGAACTTGTTGAACGGCTCCATGTACTCGCGCTCAAGTTCAAGCCTTTTTGTGTTCAAGGCTTTTTCAGCCTTGTTTAAAAGAGCTTTGTCGGCTTTCGCCTCGTCCGCTCTTCCGATGTAGTTTTCCGGGGTGTAGTCCTCAAGGTGTTTCAGGACAACTTTCCTGATTGCCTCCGCGTTGCTTTCCAGCGTTCCAATTGTGAGGCGGCTCTGAAGCTCCAGGTCTTTGCTTTCAAGCATTTCCTGCCTCCTTTTCAGCGTTACTTTTCATACAGTAACCTCCTGTTTTTTTTTGAGTTCTGGTGGCCACCTTTGCTCAATGCCTGCGCCCCGGAGCGGCCGGACTTGAATCCTCTTACGCAGGAAGTTTTTTTTAAATCTCTTTTTCCCCTTCCTCAATTGAGAGATTGAGTGCCTTTTCTTTGAATCCGTTGCTTGCGTTTTTGTGGAATTGTGCAAGGGCCTGTTCGCCCTTCTGTGCAAATTTGATTGCGAGCCGTTCTTCGGCTTCGCTCTTTTCCATAAGTGATTGATACTTTGTCATTTTGTTCCCCTCCTTAACCCTGGGAATAAAAAAAGGCTTCTAAGATTGTTGGATTATCTTAGAAGCCAAAACTATCCGCTGAGACAGTCAGCGACCTTGGTTAAGAAAGCCGCTGAAAAATCCAACACATTTCAGCAGCTCTCGCCTTATGTGTTAAGAATAAATCAATATGCGGACAAAAAGAGGGTGTGTATCTTGACCAAAAAGACGTGTTCTGATAAAATAATATACATCAGTTTTATGCGCGACTAGCTCAGTTGGTTAGAGTACAAGCATGACACGCTTGGGGTCTTTGGTTCGATTCCAAAGCCGCGCACTTAAGGTCCGGAAACTCTTCCGGGCTTTTTTTTTGCCTTCTACTGCCTGTCTTTTTTTCCCGGAATAACCAGAATAAGAATAACTGCAAGAATATACGGAAGCGCCAGCAGTATTGATGACGGAAACTGTGCAAACGCCGGAATATTTTGTATATTTGCCGAAAGATATTCTGCAAAAGCAAAGAGCAGTACGCACAGAGCCGCAAAAACAGCATTTTTTCTTCCCAGAAAAACAGCAGCCAGTGCAGTCCAGCCGCGTCCCGATGAAATTCCTGGAACATAGGAATCAATTCTTATGGCAAGACATGAACCGCAGAGGGAAGCACAAACGCCTGCAAGAACCCACGAAGCACACCGGTATTTGTCTGCACTTATTCCGCGGGCTTCAAGGACACCGGCTTCACTGCCTGAAATTCTCAGTTCAAGGCCCGGAATTGTAAAGGCAAGAAAAAATACAATTGCTGCCGAAACGCACAGACAAACTGCCGAAGTAATGCCCCTTGCCGCAGCCGGGTTAAAGACAAACGCTTCTGAAAAAAGTACACCCCTTGTGCCGAATATAATAGAAGAAAGAAGTGTCATCAGCGAAGAAAACAGAATGTTCATTGCAAGCGCGGCGAGAAACATATTTGCTTTAAGGCGCGTGGCCAGCCGTTCCAAAATAAAGACCAGAGCCGCTACGCCCAGTACGGACAGCAGTGTTCCTGTTACGGGGCTTCCCGTAAAAACAGTGAAAGTATAGCAGAGAAAAGCCCCCAGATTGGCGGCACCGTCAAGAAAGAGAGCCATTCTTCCTGCATATTCGCTGGCCAGTCCCCCTATTGTCATTGGTAAAAGAGGCGCCGCGATGTTCAGTATGGAAAGAAATGCGTTCATTTTATTCTCCTGCCGGAACTGTTTTGGCTGATGCTTCTTACGCTGAATACGGATATTGCAAAAAGAACAATTCCCTGGATAATTCCGCCTATGTCAAAACCAAAGCCGTTCATAAGTGAAATTCTGTCTGCAAAAGTGTAAAGCCACGCAAGAAAAAGCGATGACGGAATAAGCATAAGCGGGTTTCCCGAAGATAAAAGTGCGGCACTGAGTGCGTTCCAGCCTGTTCCCAGGTAAAAGCCTTTGTGGCATGTAAAATATGTCATGCAGACTGCCGTAAATCCTGCAAGTGCGTGAAGTGCTCCTGATACCGCCAGGGACGAATATGTGTACGGAGATGAGGCAAATCCGCAGTAAGATGCAAATTCCGGGGCTTTTCCCCAGAGTGACATTTTTCTTCCAGAATATGTCCTGTACAGAAAAAGCCGGGCTGCAATGCAGAAAAGCGGGCATAAAACAAGGCTTATCTTTGGCATCCTGTAAACTTCACTTATATAAGGAAGTGCCAGCATGTTTGTGGCCGACGTGTTTTTTGAGGCGCTTATGAACCCGTCTATAAGCGGAATAACGGCCGCAGAAATTATAAATGAAGTGAGAAGAGGCTGTGCACCGCGTTTTTCCCAGAGAAGGGCAGAAAGAAGTCCCAGAAGAGATCCCGAAGCAAGGGAAGCGGCCAGTGCAAGTGCAAAAACCAGAGGTGATGGGCCCTGTACATAGACAAGAACTGCGCAGCCTGCAAAACCGCCTGCATATATTTGTCCTTCGCCGCCAAGATTCATTGCACCGCATCTTATTGAAAGAAGGGCGCCTGTTCCTGCAATCATGAGAATTCCGGCTGAAGTAAGCATTGTCATAAGGTAGTACATTTTTTAGCCTGCCTGTTTTGAAAAAGAAAGTTTAAGGATACCGCTTTCAAGAGTATATACGCGGGAACACAAAGTAAGCGGAAAATCTTCTGCTCCAATGAGAATTACGGCTTTTTTATCTGAAACGAGGGAAAGAATTCTTTCACACAGGCGTTTCTGTGACGCAGCATCAAGTCCCTGCATGGGGTTGCACATTATTACAAGACTTGGGTTTGTAGAAAGCTCGCGTGCAAGAATGAGTCTCTGGAGCATTCCGCCGCTAAGGTCAGAAACACTCTGCTGCGGGGTGATTTCTATGGCTGCGTCTTTTATTAGGTCAAGCACTTTTTCTTCTGCATCTTTTTTTGTGTACACAGAAAGCATTTCTGCGACTGTAAGCGACGGGTTTGAAGCCCTGTATGTTTTGTCGGACGGAATAACGGCAGTTCCGTTTTTTCTAAGGAAACAGGGGGTAAGGTCTGCTGCTTTTATCGCAGTTTTTTTCTGCTGAGCTGAAAAGAATGAAACCGTTCCTGAAAGGCCGTCTTTTTCCATTCCGCAGAGAGCATCTTCAAATGTTTTTAGAGAAGAGTCACCCGGCGATGTAACTGCACATATTTCACCGTAGTATGCCTGCAACCCTGCGTCTGTTACCGGAGGGCGGTTTTTTGGTCTGCATGAAAAGCCGCTTATTTCCAGACAGATTTTGTGTTGCGTTCCGGTGTTTGTCTGCTGAACAATTTGCGCGGATTTTTCTGTAAAAAAATTCCTGTCTGCCAGAGAATCCGAAGCCCTGGCGTAAAAGTGCGACAGTTTTCCTTCATTAAGAACCGTTACTGTATCTGCGTTGGCTGCGGCTTCGGCACGGCTGTGGGTTATTACAATTATGCACATTCCTTTTTGCGCAAGGGTTTTCAGAAGTTTGTAAAGTTTTTCCCTTTCCCCTTTATCAAGAAAGGCAGAAGGTTCATCAAGAATAAGGCATTTTGGTTCGTAAATAAGGGCTGCCGCAAGTGAAGTGTAAAAGCGTCTATTTCCGCCAAGATTTTTTATTTTTTCATCCGGAACAATACCCGGGTCAATTTCTGCAAGCTGCTTTTTGATTTTTTCTGTCTTTTTTTTACCGGTAAAGATTCCTGTTCCCAGAAGAATATTTTGCAGTACAGTAAGATTTTCTGCAAGAACCGGACGCTGGCGTACAATATATATTCCTTTTGACATTGCGTCTGCAGCAGAAACAAAGTGCGTCTGTATTCCGTCAATAAAGATTTTTCCGCCTGAAGGTGAAAGGCTTCCCGAAAGAATCGAAACAAGGGTTGATTTTCCCGCTCCGTTTTCTCCAAGAATCGCATGGATTTTTGACCCTCCGAACGTAATAGTTATTCCGTCGAGGGCAGTTTTAAGCGTGTATTTTTTTGATAAATTCTGAATGCAAAGTTCCATCAGTTGCTTTCTGAAAGTGACTCTATGAGAACGTCCATTTTTGCCCTTATCGAGGGACTTACCGAACTTTCATAAAGCGGGTCATCCCTTACAAATTCAATGTATCCGTCTGAAAAACCTACTGTGCGCGTCTGTCCCCATAAAATCTTTCCGTTAAGGTAGTCAAGTGCAGTTTCTTTTGCGGCTTTTTTCTGAAGAACCAGGCATGAAGAAATGATTGTTCCCGGTGCTTTTGAAAATGCATTTTCGTCAAACCATACAAGGTGAATGCCCAGTTCCTTTGCAGCAGAAATAACCCCTCTTGAAGCACCGCCGCAGATTGGAAGAATTACGTCTGTTCCCGAAGAAGCCATGGCTTTTGTAATTTCGGCACCTTTTGAAGCATCGTACCAGTTTCCTACAATTCTGAAGTCACAGACGGTTTCAGGAACGGCGTCAGAAGCACCCTTTGCAAAGTAAGGCATGAGTACTTCATTCATTACAGGATATTCCTGGGCTGCAATGAGACCTACGCGTTTTGTCTTTGAAAAAAGGCCTGCAATGTACCCCGAAAGATATGCCTGTTCCTTTTGGTTGTAGCTTACTGCCGCCATATTTTTGTTGCCTGAAACAGCCGCATCCAGAAAGATGAACTTCTGTTCCGGGAACATTCTGCTTACCGGCTCTGCAATTTCGGGAAGGGAAGGGTTTGACGAAATTATTACATCGAATTTTTTTGTTGCGGCAAGGGCGGTGAGTTTTGTTCCCCATTCTGCCTGGTTTGTTCCAGCTTCTGAAACGGTAACCGAAGCTTTTTTTTCTGAAACTGCATTGTATTCCTGAACAGCTTCCTTTACTCCTTCTGCAAGATTTGCGTAGATTGCAGAGTCGGCCATTATTCCTGGAATATAAACGGCAATTGAATATTCAGATTTGTCTTTTTTTGCTGAACACGATGACAGTACGAAAAGGTTTATTACTGCAAGAGAAACCAGTATTGCCGGAATTTTTTTTGAAAAAATGTATTTAAGAACTGCGAATTTCATATTTCCCCCAGAGAAAAATATAGTTTTATCTCAAACTAATGTCAACCGTTCTTTCTTTGCTGAATCTACGTTTTCTGACATTTTGAGCAGCAGTGAAAGAAGAGTCTGCTTTTCTTCTTCAGAAAAATTTTTGTAGCAGACAGACAGCAGTTCCCTGGAGATTGATGAAGTAAATGAATTGTATTCGCGGCCTTTTTCTGTCAGTGAAATGTATTTTGTACGGCTGTCTTTTGTACCTGATTCTGAAGTTACGAGCCCTTCGTCGCACAGTTTTCTTATTAAAACAGTTGTGGTCGACTTGTCCCTGTTTATGCGGCGGGCAATTTCTCCCATAGTGAGAGGGCCGCTGTTTGCAAGCTGAAAGAGTATAAAGCCGTGTGATGAAACAAAAGGTGCTTTTTCTGAAAGCATTTTGTTGGTAAAATCGGCACTGGCCGCGTGTATGTGGGAAATAAGCGATAAAACTGACGAAACTGAATATTCCATTCGTAAAGTCTAGCATATTTTTTTGTTGACTGTAAACTGTGATTATATTAGTATTTTAACATGTTTAAATTCTTCTTTAAAAAGAACTTTTTTGATGTCTGGGACAATCTCTTTCATGTTATTGCCTGCAATCTTATTTCACTGGTTGTACTTGCACTTTCTGCATTTTTGTGCTTTGCTGCGGTTTCTGTTCCGGAAGGGGAACTTGCAAGAAATGTGTGTACATTTGCAGCCGTTGCGGTTTCGTGTATTCTTATAAGCATTTTTTCCTTTGCAGAAGGAAGTAATGCGGCCGATGTTGCGTCTTTTGATACACCGCGCTTTTTGGACTATTTTAAGTCTGTAGTTCCTTCTATTAAAGACGGTGTACTTTTTGGACTGTTGTCGGCTCTTCTTGTGGGAATCGCATTTGTAAGCATTCCGTACTATTTTAACATGTACAGGGCCGGTGGAACAGCGGGTTTTGTCTACCTTCTGCTTGCGGCACTTATTTTCTGGTTTATTGTAATTACAATACTTGCCCTGCAGTGGTTTCTTCCAGTCAGATCGCTTATGGGAAACAGTTTTGTAAAATGCTTTAAAAAGTCGTATATAATTTTCTTTGACAATCCTGCCTTTACGCTTGGTGTAGCCCTGGTAAACGTGCTTAACATTGTGCTTTCTGTAGTTACACTTGGACTTGTTCCCGGAATGAGCGGAATAATCATTACAAATACGAATGCGCTCAGGCTTCGCCTTTACAAGTATGACTGGCTTGAAGTTAACCCGGACCTTACGCCTCAGGAAAGAAAGAATGTTCCGTGGGGAGACCTTCTTGCCAAAGACAGGCGCATTGTAGGCGACAGAAAGCTGCGTTCCCTTTTCATGCCGTGGAAACAGTAAGCTACAAACAGTAGTCAAGAAACCTGCTTTGTGATAGACTTTCCAAAATATCTTGCCAGAAGTGGCTTTGGCCAGTGCAATCCGGTGCCGGCCTATAGGAGTTTAAAAGTTATGGAAAAGAAAGTCGATCATTCATGCACGCTTGATAAGATTATAAGCCTTTGCAAGCGCCGCGGATTTGTTTACCAGTCCAGTGAAATTTACGGCGGTCAGGCCGGTGCATGGGATTACGGTCCGCTTGGTGTAAATTTAAAGAAGAACATTCAGGCTGCCTGGTGGAAGGAAATGACACAGCTTCATGATGATGTAGTTGGTCTTGATGCTTCCATTTTTATGCATCACAAAACATGGGAAGCTTCAGGACACGTAGGCCACTTTTCCGACCCTATGATTGACTGTACAGAATGCAAGGCTCGCTTCCGCGCAGACCAGCTTATTGAAGATTTCTGTTCTGCACATTCAATTGTTCCGCCAAAGCCTGTTGATACAATGAGCCACGAAGAAATGAAGGCTTTTATTGACGAAAAAGGCATCCACTGTCCTACCTGCGGAAAACACAATTACACTGATGTACGTGAATTCAACCTTATGTTCAAGACACATCTTGGACCTGTTGCAACCGATGCATCCCTTATTTACCTGCGTCCTGAAACCTGTCAGGGAATTTTTGTTGACTTCAAGAATATTGTTCAGTCAAACCGCATGAAGATTCCGTTTGGTGTAGCACAGGTCGGTAAGTCATTCCGCAACGAAATTATCTTCAAGAACTTTATTTTCCGTACCTGCGAATTCGAGCAGATGGAAATGGAATATTTCTGCAAGGAAGGAACTGATGTAGAAACTTTCGAACGCTGGAGAAAAGAGCGCTGGGCATTCTACCTCAAGTATGGTATTGCCGAAAGTCACCTTCAGTGGCACCACCATGACAAGCTTGCCCACTATGCAAAGGACGCATACGATGTTCAGTACAAGTTCCCGATTGGTTTTGAAGAAATTGAAGGAATTCACAATAGAACTGACTTTGACCTTACACAGCATTCAAAATTCAGCGGAAAGGATATGTCCTATATTGACCAGGAAGACGGAAACAAGAGCTTTATTCCTTATGTAATAGAGACTTCTGCCGGTCTTAACCGCAACCTTCTTATGTTCCTCTGTGAAGCTTACGAAGAAGAAAATGTTGGAACAGACGGTAAGGACGACTACAGAACAGTTCTTCACTTTGACCCGCGTCTTGCTCCTGTAACTGTAGCAGTTCTTCCTCTTATGAAAAAGGACGGACTTGCAGAAAAGGCACAGGAAATCCGCAATATGCTTAAAGAAGATTTCATGACCGACT